>Ga0209100_1000022_pt1 | contig 258721 bp, 250 predicted proteins | sample lystaG_FD_185480 | JGI IMG/M metagenome (GOLD analysis project Ga0209100, IMG submission 185480) | Glacier valley bacterial and archeal communities from Borup Fiord, Nunavut, Canada, to study Microbial Dark Matter (Phase II) -... | ecosystem: Environmental > Aquatic > Freshwater > Ice >...
GTTCGAAGGGGAGTCCTATCGGTTCCGGGAGAGTGCGGGACGGCTCACGAAACCGCGGAAGTAGACAAGCTTGGCGTGGTCAACTTTTCGATGATCGAAGTGGTCAACTTTTCGGTGGACAAACACAACCCGCTCTGGGAGGCCTTTGTGTCGATTGGCGACATGCGGGACCCGCTATCCAAATTCATAGCCCTCTGGGGCCTGTTGGATATTGGCGTGAACGCTGAGCGTGTCGAACAAATCGACGATTACCTGGTACTCAGTTTCGAGGTGCCACGCGAGTACCCCGACAGGCGTGGGGTGGCCGGCGAGACCAAGTTCGCCAACCTACGTCATTCCATTGCGCATCCGTCAGGGAGAGGGGTGGCCAGTGTGCCGGACCTCAAGGAAACTGCTTCACGGCTAGTCCCCGAACTCACTGAGATGTGTCGTGTTGCAGTCATGCAGCGATTCGCCATTCCCACCAACTAGCAGGCCACCCTAGCGTCGGCCTCCGGTGCTTGCCTAAAGAGCGCGTTCGCGATGGCCGACCATGCGGACGACCATCGCTACCTGCGCAAACGCGACAGGCGTAGTATTGCTCAGGCTCCATGGATCTTGCATGCATGTCACCGTTGAACCTGACGCATGTGTCGGTTCTCGCGGCTAGACCGGATTGAAGGCCGATACGACTCGGGGGGACACACGAATGGACGACGGCCCACTCGTCGCTAGACCGAATGAAGCGCTGACCGAGAAGACAAACGCCGCGGATGCTCCGAAGCAGTGGGTCAAGACAAAGCGAGCGTCTCGTCATTCTCTGGCCGTAGTCTTCTGGACCTACATCTTACTGAAGCTGTTTGTACTTGATGTCGATGAGGTGCTGGTTCGTGAACTACTACCACAGGCAACATGGCTCGTTCAGTATCGCGGAGTGGTCATTCTCGCAGTCCTGGCTATCTTGGCGATCGTTGCTTGGGGCCTCAAGTTGCTGGGGGTCGTTCTCTACGTGCTGTTCTATCCAGGGATTGTTGTCTTCTGGCACGTACCTGCCTGGCTATTCAAGCACAAGGCGTGGACCACCTCGGTTGCCCTTTTCGCGATTACTGTGGCGGCGCTCCAATCGTTTCGCTGGACTTTAATCCTTTTGGGAGCCTTTGCGGTCGGTTCGCTGCTTGTCGCGGCGGGTGTGAGCGGCACCCCCGTGCTGGTCGGCGTGCTTCTGTTGGGCGGATGCCTGATCGCCGCATACGGGAAGACGATGTATGAGGCATTTCGCTCGTCCCTCGACATATTCTCGTCTGCGAGCCTCGATAAGATGTGGTCCCTGGTTCGCAAGAGCTTCACGCCCACTGACGATCTGAAGTTGCTTGAGGTCGACGCTATGACTGAGGCACAGCGGAATATCTGGACTGGCAACCTACAACTGAGCATTCTGTACGGCCGGGTATGCTACTTCGTTGCAGATAAACTCCGAACGCTGAGGCAAGGACGAATATCGGCCGCAATTGCGGCCCTTAAAGTTGCGGGGTTGTTTGGAATCACGGTCATCGTCTTTGCGCTCATGAACCTCGGCCTATTTAAGGTCAACCACGCCCAGTTCACGACCACCGGTCCTGTCCACGGTTTCGACTTCTTCTGGTATTCGTTCCAAGCGTCGTTCATGAATGGTGTTCCTGAGGTTATCCCCATAGGGGGCGTGGCGCGTACTCTTTACATGTTGAATGAGCTGACAACCGGGCTGATTCTCTTTGTCATCATCGTATTCTTCCTTACTGGAGTTCAGGCGGCTCGAAATGCTGACCAGATGGATGCCCTGATTGACAAGATCAGCGCGCACGCACAGGCAACTGAACGCTTCGTCGCTGAACAATTCGGTTTGACCGTTGTGGACGCGGTTGAAGAACTTACGCGCTTGAGAGCCGGCATGATCGGCTGGATTGTCCAGATGTCTCCCGAACTCGACCCCACGAAGCGGAAGGCGTCATAGGCCGTTGCGGGCCTGCGAGGAGGCGTATCGTGCTGAACGCCAGCGGAGAATCACGCTGATGTGTATTGACGCCCGCCCATGCGCGTCACGTTACACGCGGTGGGTTACAAACGCGTCCACTAAGTCCGACCATTGCGACGATCTTGGAACCGGTCCCTTTGGGCCGGTTCCTTTGTTTCTGACCGCAGGGCGGCCAACTTCATGTGTCGGGTCGGAACCGTTCGCGTGAAGGCGGGGAACGCAGCTACGCGATGTCGGTGACGCAGCGTAGAATGGAAGCACCGTAAGTCCCTCGACGTGAGGTGCAATGATGACCATCGATGAGCTCAAGGCAGAGATGCTGCGACTGAACCCTGAGCAGCGCGCTGAACTCGCATCCGAACTCCTGGTGAGCCTCGACGAGCTCAGCGAGTCGGAAGTAGAGAGGATGTGGGTCGAAGAGGCGGTGCGTCGGGACGCCGCACTCGACAATGGCACGGCGAGCGGCATTCCCGCAGATGAGGTCTTTTCCAGCGCTAGGGCCCGTCTGCAGTGAGGCGAGGCATTAGCTTTCACGAGGATGCTCGCATTGAGTTCGATGAGGCCACTGACTTCTACGGTATGGAGCGCGCCTCGCTTGGTCTCGCATTCGTGAGTGCTGTCGAGCATGCGGTCGACCACGTGTGCGAGTTTCCGGATGCGTGCGCGGTTCTGCGCGGCCGAGTGCGGAAGATGCGGGTGCAACGCTTTCCGTATTCCGTGATGTACTCAATCACCGATGACGACATTCGAGTGCTGGCTGTCGCACATGATCGTCGTCGACCGTACTACTGGAGCGGGAGAGACTAGCCTCCCCGCGTGCGCGCCGCAGTTACAAACGCGTCCACTAAGCCCGACCATTTGAACTGAACGCGGGGCTCCTTCGGGAGCCCCGTTTCGTTTGACTGCGGAAGCGCAACCAACAGAGCTGCGATCTGCGTCCGCACGCCGCGAGTATGTCGCCTAGCTACGAGTCTTGGCTTGGGAGCTCCAAGCGGCCAAGAACGAGGTCGAACCACCCCGAAGAAGCCAACTCCTCGTTGCTGAGCACCGCGACTCGAGTCGGTGCGTTCTCGGAATAGAAGGTGACCGTGAACTCGCCTCTGTCGAAGTCGGGCTCGCCGCTGTAATGACCGACCACCGGTGGCTGCGACAGCTCTCCGAGTTCGTTTTGCCTGCGTGCGATCAGTTCGCTGACTTCGCGACTGTCCATGTACGGTTCCCTCCGGTCGGTTCTACTGGCTTGACGGCACCCCGAACCAATTTGGGCGCCCCAGCACGGGGCATTTACGGAGTCCCGGTGCTCGCCCCGGAGCCGCTACCGCCCATCATGCCGCCCCCGGAGTTGCCGTTCGTTCCGCCCCCGGAATTGTTGTCTGACCCGCCATTCCTGTTCATTGATCCGCCGTTGTCGGGGGTGGTTCCTCCGATGTTGGCGGAGCATGAGCATCCGACAGTTGCGGACACTGCGATAGCACACATACAGAGAGCGACGGCGACAACCAGTGGATTTCGACTCATTACTGCTCCTTTCGCTGCCAAGTTCGTACCCGCATGTTGTGGATTCGATTCTCGACAGCTGCCTCGTGCGACGAACTCGGAGAGCGGGGGCCATGAGAGTCGCCGCAACGCAACGCACCGCACGGAGCGCACTCGGGGTAAGAACACCTCACGTGCATGCGGATTGTTCTTCGTCGGGAGGCGACAGCGATGCTGTGGACCATCATCGTCATTCTGTTCATTCTCTGGCTTCTCGGTTTCAGCTTCCAAATCGGTGGCGGATTGATTCATCTGCTGCTGGTGATCGCCGTTGTAATACTCATATTCAACCTGCTATCGGGTCGCCGAGGATAGACACGGCGGCCCCTGCATCTTCATGATCTCGAACGACGGAATCGGGTCATGGGCGATTGCAAGGAGAGTGAGTGTCATGTCTCGACTGATACGAGTGGACGACGGCATTGATGACGCACGTTCCAGCAGCGGCCTGATCATCGGTCTGGCCGTGGTCGTCGTGGTATTGCTCGTACTGGCGTTCTTCTGGGCCAACGGTAACTTCGGTGGACCGCAGATCATCAACGTGCAACCGTCAGCGCCGGCTGCGGTCACCCCTCCGGCTCCGGCCGCTCCTGGAGCTGCAGGCGCACCCGGGGCGGGAGGTAGTGGAGGAGCCGCAGGTGCACCGGGAGCTGCGGGCGCACCCGGAGCTGCAGGCGCACCCGGAGCGACAGAAACCACCACTTCGCCTTGATGTCGCTGCGAGGGAAGATGCATGCGATGACGGATTCAGGTGGCACGTTTCACTGAACAGCTGAGGAGTAGGCTCAAGGCCACTCCGAGAAGGAGGACATGATGGCAGGGTACTTCAAGATCGAGACCCGACCGGATGGGCAGTTCGTATTCAATCTGAAGGCAGGTGCCGAGGTAATCCTCACGAGCGAGGCGTATACGACCAAAGCTGCGTGTATGAACGGCATCGAATCAGTGAAGACGAACGCTTCTGACGACAGCCGCTACCGGCGCACGACGACACCCGATGGGCAGTTCCGATTCGCACTCGATGCGGCCAACGGACAGACGATCGGCGGAAGCGGCTACTACGAAACGGAGGCTGCGCGCGACGCCGACATCGACGCAGTTAAGAAGGCCGCTCCGGATGCGGAAGTCGAGGACTAACTGCGGACGAAGCGACACACAAGATGGGACTCTGAGTAATCGCGAGCCGGGATACTAGGAGTCTGAATCGATGTCGTTGGATGCGGGGCCATAGATGACCCCGCCGTCTCGGCCAAAACGTGAGCCGTGACACGGGCAGTCCACGGTTCCCTCGGCTGTGTTCCACTTCGTTTCGCATCCAAGATGTGTGCATGCCTGCCCAGCAACCGACTCCGGGTGGGCCAACTTGCTCTGGGGTGTCAGGCGCCCGCCGATGAACTCACGACCCACGATGACGTTCTCTCCCACGAGAGGCATCAGCGAGTCGAGCCCGGGCAGACGCGATGGTGAGACGATCTGCGCGACAGCGCTCGAACGCCCTTCGACCGCGTCTGCGATTATCGAAGCAGCCACGACGCTCTTTGTCATGCCCCAGCCGGCGTATCCAGCGGCCATGAACAGATTGCGGCCCAGGGGAGCTTCGCCGATGAAGGGCAGCCCGTCCGGCGTCTCGTGATCGTGAGTCGACCAATGGCGGACCACCCCGACCTCACCGAGTAGGCGCGTCACCGACTCTTCCAGCCGCGCATAGATTTCGCGCTCGTCGTCGACGGAACCGGCTCGCGTGCGTTGTCCGCTCGCGATCCATGTGCCTCCTCGGCCGGAGGTGGGCCGTAGCGTCAACTTCTCGCCCCCGACTTGGAGCCACATGCCGTCTGGAATCGCGGTGCGCGGCGCGATCTCGAGGACGTAGTGCGTGTAGGGGAACAGTCTGGCGAAGAAGCCTCCCGTGTCGTGCATCGGCGAGTGGTCGGCCATGACCGCGACCGGTGCCCAGACCGAACCGCCGTCACAGTGCGCGCGCCAGCCGTCATCAGTACGTTCCAACGATCGGACAGCTGTGCCTTCATAGACGTCCGTGTTCGGGCCGAGTGAGGTCATTACCCCAGCGACGAATGCAGCCGGATCGATCATCGCCTGTCCCGGAAGTTCGGCTGCTGGACTACCGAACGGATCCGGAGCATCCACAGATGTCACAGGTATCCCGGCCGAGATCAGCGCGGCGATGTTCTCGCCAAAGCGATCTGCAGCCTCGGCGTCGCCCGCTACGAGGTAGGCGGGCAGAGTGCGCAGACCGCAATTGGTGCCCGTGACAAGGGCAGTGTTCGACAGTTCGTCGACCGCAGCGAGATTCGCCAGCGCCCATACACGCATCTTGTCGCGTGGATGTGTGCCGAGGAGGTCTCGCCACGCCGTGCGATGCAGCGCAGTGACCTTGGCGGTGGAATGGCCGGTAGTCCCCGACGCGATGCGTCGTCGTTCGAGCACGATTACGTGCCGCCCTTGGGATGAGAGCCTGCGCGCGACGAGCGCTCCCGTGATGCCTCCACCTACGATGACGACATCAGCCTCATGAGCTCCGTTGAGTGTCGGGAAACTGGCTGACTCGGACGCCAGCCACGAGGATCCCGCCATACCGGATACGCCTTCCACGATCCCTATGTACTCGCGGTTCATGCAGGTTCCCTTCTAGGCGTCGCGAACAGTGGACGTCGACGTTGTTGCCAGAAGCGTGCTGTCCTGATCGGTATGTGCCCATGCGAGTTAGCGAGACCTTGGGCGGAAGCAAGCTTGAAGCGTTCGAACTGCTGAATGATGAGGACGATTAAGCGGGGGAGAGTCATGCGTGTGTGCTCGTGGACTCGGCGCGTGACGCCAGGCGTGATACCTGTCGCGCGCGACGCCATGTACTTGGATAATCCATATGCTCCCGCGTGGCATCTCACGGATGGGGCGTCCCCGCTAGATCGCCAGCCGCAGATTCCTGCTCACTGTCTCGAGTAATTCGTTGGGGACACCGTGCTCGGCGGCCAAGACGTCCCATCGCGACACATGTTCGACCGTTTCGTCGATCACTTCGTCGATTCTCCGCTTCGTGAACAGCGGGCTCAGCCGCTGGACAGTGTAGAAGTCCTCTCTGGTGAAGTCGTCACGTTTCCCGTTGAGTGTCATCCAGTGGCTGGCGACCCAGGGACTTCCGGGCTTGCAGCTGTAGGCGAGGTCGTACGCGGGCGCCAGTCGCCACGGGCCTTCCTCGTCGAGCATGAACGAGACGTTCTTTGAGTGGTCGTCGTGGTTGCGGGCGACGATGTTGAAGACCATGCGCCTGAACAGCTGCATCGCGTCCTCGGCGCCGAGTCCGAGCTCGCGCGCAGTCGCGAACAGCTCGGCGTACGAGTAGGAACCAGCCCGCTTGTAGCTGACGTGCGCCAGGGCGTTCAGCGTCTGGACGTGGCGTTTTCGGTTGCCCACTCGGTCGAAGCGCTGCGTGATGAAGTGACGCCGGTGTCCCTCGTCGAGGAGTCGGCAGGGCATCATCTCGATCCCGCAGGCGGTCGCCATGAGGTAGTACACGTACTCCATAGCGCCGTAGCCCATCGGGTCGCCGAACGTCTCCTCGCTCCGGCTCTGCTCGCTCACGCCGTCGAACTTCATGATGCAGTGCGTGAACCCCTCGGGCACGTCCACCTGCCCGGATCGCACGCCGGTAAAGTCGTCGTTGAACGCGAGCACCGCTTTGGGCCGAGCACCTCCCGCGCTTACGCCCACCGAGAGCAGCGTGAGCATGGCATCCTCGTCCTCTCGGCCGTGCGCGCCGAGCTGTACTCCGAAGTCCGCGCGCTCGTCGAGGACCTTCTGGGCAACCTCGACGAGCGACTCGATCTCGACCTGTTGTGAGGCGTTCAGACCCTTGCGTCGTTCGGCGGGGTGATAGGTGAGCGCGCCCATGCCGCGCTGTCCGATGTACTTAAGACGCTCGATCGGGGTGATGTCGGCGGTCGACCGACCTTGACTAGCGGTCCAGGCCGCGAGCACCGCGTTGCCGAAGTCGTCGGGGAGCGAGTCGGCGATCATCCCAGGCAGGCCGTGGAACACCTCGGGATCTGCCTCGGGGAACGAGTAGATGCTGGCGGACAGCGGCATCTTGAGCGGTGAGAGCTCGATGCCTGTCCTGACGAAGCGTGGCTCGTACTCGAACGAGCCGAGGCCGGTCTCGGTGTCGAAGCTGATTGCTCCCACATCCAGCTCACCGTACCTGACACTCGAGACGTCCCTCACCATGAGGGCTCATCCTTTTTGACGCGAGCCGGCGTGGGCTTGTTCTTGGCTCTCGACGCTCTCTGGCGCTCACGGCCCCTGAGCTTCGCCAGTTGGAGAGGCGAGATCTCCTGCACGGGCAGGAACGCGTCGAGCTGGTTCACCATGCCCATCGCGACGAGGATGGCGACGAGGTTCTCGAGCTGGACACGTCCCTGCTCGGCGGCGACTACGGTCGGTCGACTGAGGCCAGCACGTGACGCCACCTCGGCTTGCGTCAGGTCCGCGTTCAACCGAGCGTTTCGGAGCCGATCGCCCAGCTCCTCGGCGATGGCTGTCGGTGACATGTTATCAAATACCATAATGTCCACCATTCTTTACATTAGGTACGAATAGCACTCGTAAAGTGAGCGATAGTTGACATTGTAGCAGATGAGAAGCGCTCGAGTGCTCGCAGTCACGCACGATTGCCGCCGGCCCTACTACTGGAGCGGCCGAGTCAAGCCTCCACCGCCTCGTACCCGTCTCCGGTGGGCGTCTGCGCTGCGGCGGACAGCCGACGTTAGCACCGCCCCCTGTAGGGGCACATCACGAATAGTTCCTATGTGGGAGAGATTTACTGAGGTTGCGCGCCTGAGGCAACCGGCCAGGTAAAGACACGAGCGGCATGCAAGGAGGCACCATGAGTGAGAACGTCAAGTCCCCCATCACCCGTCGTGGGGCATCGAACCGGGAGTGGTGGCCGGAGCAGCTGAACCTGAACGTGCTGCGCCAGAACTCGCCTCTCAGCGACCCGATGGGCGACGACTTCGACTATGCCGAGGAGTTCCAGACCCTCGACTTGGCCGCCGTCAAGCAGGACTTACGCGCATTGATGACCGACTCGCAGGACTGGTGGCCCGCAGACTGGGGCCACTACGGCGGGCTCATGATCCGCATGGCGTGGCACAGTGCCGGCACCTACCGTACCAGCGACGGTCGCGGCGGGGCTGGGTCGGGGCAGCAGCGGTTCGCGCCGCTCAACAGCTGGCCGGACAATGCGAATCTCGACAAGGCGCGTCGCCTGTTGTGGCCGGTCAAGCAGAAGTACGGGTGCAAGCTCTCGTGGGCCGATCTGATGGTCCTCGCCGGCAACGTGGCGCTCGAGTCCATGGGGTTCAAGACATTCGGCTTCGGCGGTGGTCGTGAGGATGCCTTCGAGCCCGAGGAGTCCGTGTACTGGGGCACCGAGACCGAGTGGCTCGGGGATTCGCGCTACTCGGGGGACCGAGAGTTGGAAGACCCTCTCGCCGCAGTCCAGATGGGCCTCATCTACGTGAACCCGCAGGGGCCGAACGGCAATCCCGACCCCGTCGCGTCGGGCCGCGACGTGCGCGAAACCTTCGCGCGGATGGCTATGAACGACGAAGAGACCGTCGCGCTGGTGGCAGGCGGACACAGCTTCGGCAAGTGCCACGGAGCCGGCGATGCGGGTCTCGTTGGCGCTGAGCCTGAAGCCGCTCCGATAGAGGATCAAGGCCTGGGCTGGAAGTGCGGCTTCGGGACGGGCAAGGGAGCGGACACCATCACGAGCGGGATCGAAGGCGCGTGGAAGCCCAACCCGACCACGTGGGACATGGGCTACCTGAACACCCTGTTCAAGCACGAGTGGGAGCTGGTCAAGAGCCCCGCCGGCGCGTACCAGTGGCTCGCAAAGGACGTGGCCGCGGAAGACATGGTGGTCGACGCCCATGATCCCTCGAAGCGAAATCGCCCGATGATGACCACGGCCGACCTGTCGCTGCGTTTCGATCCCATCTACGAGCCTATCGCGCGGCGCTTCCAGCAGAATCCGGAAGAGTTCGAGGATGCGTTCGCCCGCGCCTGGTTCAAGCTGACCCACCGCGATATGGGTCCTCGGTCGCGCTACCTCGGACCGGAGGTCCCGGACGAGGACCTGATATGGCAGGATCCCGTTCCGGCGGTCGACCATGAGCTGGTCGACGCGGCTGACGTTGCGCAACTCAAGGGCCGCATCCTTGGATCTGGGCTCTCGGTCGCACAGATGGGTGCGACTGCGTGGGCATCGGCATCGACGTTCCGCGGCTCCGATAAGCGCGGCGGAGCGAACGGTGCGCGCATCCGCCTTGCACCGCAGAGGGACTGGGAGGTCAACGAGCCCGAGCAACTGCGAAACGTGCTCGAGACGCTGGAAGGTATCCAGCAGGAGTTCAACACGGCGAGCGCGAACGGCAAGGCTGTGTCGCTGGCTGACCTCATCGTTCTGGCTGGATGCGCGGGTGTCGAGCAGGCAGCCAGGAATGCGGGCCACGAGGTGACAGTGCCGTTCACGCCGGGGCGCACCGATGCCTCCCAGGAGCAGACCGATGTCCAGTCGTTTGCCGTGCTCGAGCCCAAAGCCGACGGGTTCCGCAACTACTTCAAGTCCGCAGTAGACATCCCCGCCGAGGAGAGACTCGTCGACCGGGCGCAGCTGCTCAACCTGACGCCTCCGGAGATGACGGTTCTGCTCGGCGGTATGCGGGCTCTCGGCGCCAACGCCGGTCAGTCGCCGCACGGGGTGTTCACTCAGCGGCCGGAAACCCTGACCAACGACTTCTTCGCGAACCTGCTCGATATCGCCACCGAGTGGAAGCCGAGCGTCCAGGACGACGGCGTCTTCGAAGGGCGTGACCGAGCGACGGGCGAACTGAAGTGGACGGCAACCCGCGTCGATCTGGTCTTCGGTTCGAATTCCCAGCTGCGCGCCTTGGCCGAGGTGTACGGTTCTCGCGACGCGCAGGACAAGTTCGTGCACGACTTTGTGGCCGCATGGGACAAGGTCATGAATCTGGACCGATTCGACATCGCGTAATCAGATCATGGGCCCACTGTGCAGCGCGTGAATGTGCGACGCAGCTACAAACGCGTCCACAGCGGCAACGCGTCGGCCGCGAACCGTCCACAGCTGGTCATCACCTACTACGTGCCCTGACGAGTCCGACGAACCTGGAGCGCGACTGCGGGGGAGGGATGCATGAAACGCTTCTGGACCAGCCTCGCGCTCGTGCTCTCGGCCACACTGGTGGTCGTCTCCGTGGCAAGCGCTCACACGCCGATGCAGTCTGGCAGTAACGGGACGCTCGCTGGCGCCACGGTGATTTCGGACTCCCGCAAGTCATGGGCCATCTACGCAGAGCTGCCGCACGCGGGTAGTGCGCAGTACTACAGGTTCGACGCTGCGAAGGGTGAGCAGATCCCGATCGCGCTCTTCGCGAGCCCAGCGGAACAGAGCACGGGATTCGTCCCGAGCTTCGCGATCATGGGCCCGAGCGTCCCTGACCAGGGTAACGTCCCGAGCTACATCGAGGCACCTCCGAACGCACGACGCATGCTCTTCGAGGGCGCTGAGGCGGCGCGAGGAACCTACGAGCCGTTTTCGCCGAGCGTGTTCTTCTCGGTTGCGACGACGGACTTCGAGGCCCCGGTCGACGGCACGTACTACGTCTCGGTCTTCGACGACCAGCGCGGAGGCGGGTACGGCATCGCGATCGGCAAGGCCGAGAGGTTCACCTTGTACGAGTGGATCACGACGCCGCTCGCCTTCTTCCGCATCTATCGATGGGAGGGACAGAGCACCGTGGTGGTGCTACTCCCGTCGTTCCTAGCACTGGTCGTCGGGGTCGGCCTCCTGATTCGCAGACAGCGACGAGGTCGTGTGCTGGACCTTCCGGCATGGCTCGGCGCAATCGCCGGACTGCTCTTCGTCGGATCGAGCATGACTGTTGCGACACAGATGGTGTTTTCGCTCGCGCGGTCCGGGCCCGATGCCGGCGTGATCGTCACCCTGGTGTTGATGACACTTCCGCTCGTGGTCGGCGTGCTCACGCTGCGCCTCGTGACTGGGCGGTCCGGGCGCTGGACGCCTCGCTCGCGCGCACTGCTTGCTGCGCTCGGCGTGGTTGCGGCCGCAGTCTGGGCCGGCTGGATCGTCGCACCGGCCCTAGCGGTAGTCGCGGCGTTCGTTCCATCGCGGTCCGCCGACGCGGTGGCCGCGAAGGCGAACGCGTAGCTGCCGGATCGGTGGCCACTTCCTTGACCGCGCAGAGATAGTACGTATACTAAGCACATACTTCGTATACGAAGGGAATCTCTGTGAGTGCACCCAACGACCTCGGCTACCTGCTCCAGCAGGCCGCCAAGCAGTATCGGACCCGCTTCGCCATCGAGCTGCGGACTCACGACCTGACAACCCAGCAGGCAGCGGTACTGATGGCCCTCGCGGCCACGCCGGGTCGGGCACTTGTCCCGAGCTCGGTCGCCGAGCTCATCGGCGCGGACCCTGCGACGACGACGGGGCTGCTGCAACGCCTCGAACGTGACGGATGGCTATCATCGGCGGCGAATCCCGGTGATGGCCGTTCGCGTCTGCTGAGTCTGACTGCGGTTGCCGAGAAGACCGTTCCGTCGCTCATGGAGATAGCCGAGGGTGTGTCCGCGAGAGCCGGGGAGGCGCTTTGCGCTGATGAGCTGGGCACGCTCGTCTCGCTCCTACGTCGCCTGGTCGATCACGAGGCCGCCGCCCCGCGGGAGCTGAAGAGCTGATGTCGGCGATACTGGTGACGGGTTCCACGGGCACGGTCGGCGCCAGCGTCGTCGCTGAGCTTCTCAGGCGGAATCAGCAGGTCCATGCCGCGGTCAGACCCGGCCGCGACAGCGGCTTCTGCGCGACGGTCGCTGATGTCGAACTCGACTTCGGGGATCCCTCAACGTTCGAGGCCGCGCTGGCCGGCGTGAGCCGCGTCTTTCTCATGCGCCCCCCTCAGATGTCCGATCCGAAGAAGATGCGCCCCTTCATCGATGCGATGGCGACGAACGAGATCGAACAGGTCGCGTTCCTCTCCGTGCAGGGTGCGGGATCCAACCCGTTCGTGCCGCATCACGGTATCGAGCAGCACCTGAAACGCAGCGGCCTGCCATGGACGCTCCTGCGCCCGAGCTTCTTCATGCAGAACCTGTCCACGACCCATCGCGCCGACATCTGCGAGCGCGACGAGGTGTTTGTGCCTGCGGGACGGGGCAGGACCAACTTCATCGACGCGGCGGACGTCGCTGCAGCCGTCGCAGTCGTGCTCACGACGTCCGGGCATCTCGGCAAGGCCTATGAGCTGACGGGCAGCGAGGTTCTGACCTACGCCGGGGTCGCCGAGACGCTTTCGCAGGCGTGCGGCCGCGAGATAACCTATCCGAGTCCGTCCGCTCGGCAGTTCAAATCACGCATGAAGGCGTCGGGGTGCGACGACGAGTTCGTCGCAGTGATGGGGTCCATCTACCTGCTGGCGAAGCTGGGCATGGCCGCCGGCACCACCGATGAGCTTCAGCGACTGATCGGCCGGCCGCCTGCGACCTTGCGCGAGTGGGCACAGCGCAACGCCGAGTGCTTCGCGCGCGCCTCGGAGCAGATGCGCTAGGGGTGCGCGTCGGTTGCAGACGCGTCTGCTGACGTCGGGGGTCGCATACACCAGACGGCGTACGCGAGCGCGCCTCCCGGACAATGCGCGCGAGTGCGTCGAGGGCTACTATCGCGTCATGGAGACAACTGTTCATGCGCCGCGCAAGCACGAGGCCCTGGTCGAATACGGGCTCCCTTTGCTGCTCATCGTGCCGGCGCTTCTCATGCTGTGGGCGTATCCGAGGGTAGTCGCGACCGGTGAGGTGCCGGTACCGATAGGCACGGGTGGCACGCAAGGCATCTACGCGACAGCTCTGACCTACTTCGAAGTCGCGTGCGTGTTCCTCCCGCTGCTGCTCCGTCACCGCTATCCGATGACCGTGTTCGCCGTGACCACGGTCCTCTCGGCGGTGTTCAACGCACTCCCGAACCCGCCCGCGCCCACCCAGCTCGCACCGCTGCTCGCGCTCTACGTAGTGGGCACGCTGCGTGACCGGCGCACCGTCTGGACGGCCTACGCCGTGGTCACCGCCTTCACGCTGGTCATGGTCGTGCGCCCGTTGACTGGCGTCTCGTGGATCCCGGACGCCGTGAGCATCGTGACGTCGTTTGGAGTCGCGGCCGCACTCGGCGACGCCACCCGTTCTCGGCGTGCGTACATCGTGGCGATCGAGCAGCGCGCCATCGACGCCGAACGCACGCGCGAGGACGAAGCGCGCCGCCGTGTCGAGGAGGAGCGCCTGCGCATCGCACGCGAGCTGCATGACGTGACCGCCCACTCGCTCTCGATCATCGCCCTGCACGCCGGCGCCGCCGAGCGGGCGGTCAAGCGCGATCCGGACGCAGCCATCGCCGCGTTGCACACCATACGAGTCACCAGCAAGGAGTCGCTCGACGAGCTGCGCGCGATGCTCGGCGTGCTTCGCTCTGCCGATGAGGACGCGCCGCTTTCTCCGGCCGGTCGCTTGGAGCGGCTGCCGGAGCTGGTTCGCGTCGTCGAGCAGGCCGGCGTCCATGTGACGCTGGATGTTGCCGAGGAGCTCGGCGACGTACCGGCGTACGCGGATGTCTCGGCGTACCGGATCGTGCAGGAGGCGATCACCAATGTGGTCCGCCATGCGCAGGCGTCGAGCGCTCGAGTGGTAGTGGCGCGCGACGGCGACGACCTCACGCTTGAGATCGTCGACGACGGGCGCGGAAACACCGCCGCTGCAGCCGCCGAGGGCCACGGCATCGCCGGGATGCGCGAGCGCGTCGCGGCGCTGAGCGGTACCTTCGAAGCCGGGCGGGTGGCCGGAGGCGGGTTTCGAGTGGCTGCCCGGCTTCCGCTTACGAGAGGAGCGCAACGCCGTGACGGATAGGGCGACCACACCGATTCGGCTGCTGATCGCCGACGACCAGCCGCTCGTGCGAAGCGGCCTGCGCATGCTGGTGGACTCCGCTGATGACATCGAGATCGTGGGCGAGGCCGCAACCGGCACCGCCGCGGTCTCGCTGGCGCGCGAGCTCTCGCCCGACGTCGTGCTCATGGACATCCGCATGCCCGAGATGGACGGGCTGGAAGCGACGCGTCTGATCTGCGCCGACCCGGCGCTGGACAGCACGCGAGTGATGGTGCTGACCACGTTCGACCTGGACGAGTACGTGTTCGGAGCGCTGCGCGCCGGTGCCAGCGGCTTCGTCCTCAAGGACGCCGACCCGGATGAGCTGCTCGACGCCATTCGCGTGGTTGCCGCAGGCGAGACGCTGCTCGCGCCCGCGATCACCGGCCGGCTCGTCGCCGAGTTCGTGCGACAGCCCTCGGCGGATCGCGCCGTGCCGCGCGACCTGTCCGAACTCACCGGGCGCGAGCGCGAGATTCTCACCGCGGTTGGTCGCGGCCTCTCCAATGTCGAGATCGGCGCCGAGATGTTCATCAGTCCCGCCACGGTCAAGACGCACGTCGGTCGGGTGCTGCACAAGCTCGGCGCGCGCGACCGTGCCCAGCTTGTGGTCATCGCCTACGAGACCGGCTTGGTCACGCCGCACACCTCGGCGTAGCGCCTCGAGGGAGTGCGCGCGCCCTGCGCGCACTGCGCCGCTCGGCGTACCCCCAATGGCGTACATGGACGAGCCGTCCAGTAGACGCATCGCACCTCGGCAATCCGTAGTGTGGTCCTCGGTAGAGCACGTCAACCGAGGAGGAACCATGTCTTCAACATCCGCCGCCACTGCCACGGGAGTCTCCCGATGAGCGCAGAAGCGGCTCCACGCACAGCCAAGAAGAAGCGCGCTCGCTGGGCGGTCATCGCGCTGATCGTCGTTGCAGTGATCGCAGTCGTCGCGGCCGTCCCGCTGTTGATGGGTGGCTCGGGGAAGTCCGCCGCCGCCGCTCCGACCACCACGGTCGAGCCTGGCTCCCTGATCGTCATCGCATCCGCCGACGGACAGACCGCAGCCGACGACGTCCGCGATGTGTATCCGAAGGTCTCGGGCACCGTCGAACACGTCGACGTTGCGGTCGGCGATACGGTTAAGGCCGGCGCGACGCTCTTCACGCTTGACGACGCGTCTCTGCGTGCCGCCGTGCGCCAAGCAAACGCGACGCTGACCCAGAGCAAGCAGCAGGTGGCCTCGGCCGATCAGCAGCTCCAGCAGGCCAAACTCCAGAAGCTCCAAGCTGAGAACAACCTCGACAGGCTCGAGAGCCTGACCGGCACGATGACAGCGAGCGACGCGCAGATCTCTGAAGCCAAGGCCAGCATCGCCGTAGCCAAGGCGAGCGCTGCCAGTGCGACCTCGGCGCTCAGCAGCGCCAACGTCGCGCGTCACAACGCCGAGGTGAGCTACGCGGATGCGAAGAGCGACCTCGAGAAGACCACCGTCGTCGCTCCGGCTGGAGGCACCGTCACGGCGGTCACCGTCGTGGAGGGCGGCAGCGTCTCGACCGGGGGCGGAGTGAGCGCGTCGTCGGCAGGCGCCGGCGCGTCCGGCCAGGCGAGCGCATCCACGGCGTCTGGCGCCTCCTCGGCACCGGTGACGATCTCGGACAACTCCGTCCTCATCTCAACCGTGAAGGTCAACGAGGTCGACATCGCCGACGTGAAGGTCGGTCAGGAAGCGACCGTGACGTTCGATGCGGCCGCCGGACTCGCGATTCCGGGCAAGGTGCGCTGGGTGTCGCCGACCTCCGTGTCCACCGGCAACGTGCGCACCTACGACGTCGAGATCGACCTCGCGCAGCAGGACAAGCGGCTGCGACCGGGCATGACCGCCTCGGCGGATATCGCCACACTCAAGCTCGATGACGCGCTCCTCATGCCCAAGACCGCCGTTCGCGTCGACGGCACGACCAAGTACGTTACCGTCGTGAAGTCCGACGGCTCGCAGGGCAAGCGCACGGTCACCACCGGCCGCTCGGACGACGCGAACGTCCAGGTGCTCTCCGGTCTGAAGGCGGGCGAGAAGATACTCACGAGTTTCGCGGCGCCTGCAGCGGCGAAGTCCGGTGGCATCATGCCGGGTCGTCCGCCTGCAGGCATGGGAGGCAACTGATGACCGCGATCGTCGAGGCTCGCAATCTCGTGAAGACCTATGTCACCGGCGAGACCGAGACCCACGCGCTGGCCGGCGTGTCGCTGGCGGTCGAGAGGGGTGAGTTCGTCGCGATCATGGGGCCGTCTGGTTCCGGCAAGTCGACGCTGATGAACATGCTCGGTCTGCTCGACACGCCCACGAGCGGCACCTACCTCATTGACGGCGTGGACGTCTCGACGCTGGCCGACGACGAGCTCGCCGAGGCGCGCAGCCGCGAGATCGGCTTCGTCTTCCAGTCGTTTAACCTGCTGCCGCGGGCGACCGTGCGCCGAAACGTCGGGCTGCCGCTGATCTACTCGGAGTTGTCCGTGTCGCAGCGCCAGCAGCGCATCGAGGAGAGCATGCAGGCTGCCGGCTTGGACGACACGCTGTGGGACAAGCGCTCCAACCAGCTCTCTGGCGGGCAGATGCAGCGCGTGGCCATCGCGCGCGCTCTGGTCAACGATCCCACGCTCATCCTCGCCGATGAGCCCACGGGCAATCTGGACACCAAGACAGGCGACTTCATCCTTGCGACGTTCGAGCGTCTGCGCGACGAGGGCCGCACCATCGTCCTGATCACGCACGAGTCCGACGTCGCCGAGCACGCCGACCGTACACTTCACATCCGAGACGGCCTCATCAGCGACTCCTCGGCGGTGGAGGCATGAGAGCACGAGACCTGACCGGCGAGACGCTGCTGTCGCTGACCTCGAACAGGGCACGATCGTTCCTGACTATCCTTGGCATCGTCGTCGGCATCACGGCAGTCATCGTCATGGTCTCGATCGGCAACGCCACGAAGGCGTCGATCACCAACCAGCTCAACTCCGTGGGCTCCAACCTGCTCATGGTCTCGCCAAAGACCGACAGCTCCACCGCCACAGACCTCACGCTGGCAGACGCTGAGGCGATCGCGAAAGTGGCAGGCGTCGGCGCAGTTGCGCCGGTGTCCATGGGTCAGTACGAGGTGGTCGCCGAGTCCAATAGCGCTCACGTGAGCGTCACCGGAGCGACCGAGTCCTACGCCGCCGTGAAGAGCATCGGTACTTCGTCGGGCGGATGGTTCTCAGCCGACGACGTGGCTCGTGGCGCGAAGGTCGTCCTACTAGGCTCCAAGACCGCCGACGATCTGTTCGGCACCGGCTCGAATCCGGTGGGGCAGCGCGTTCGTATCGGCGGGACGCAGTTCACCGTGGTGGGCGTTGCCGCATCGAAGGGCTCGTCGGGAATCCAGAACACCGACGAGGCTGCATACGTCACGCTTGGCGCGCAGGAGCAGTACCTCAGCGGCACCGATGCGCTGAGCCTCATCAACGTGCAGGCCGAGAGCCAGGAGCGCACGGACAGCGCCAAGAATGGCATCGAGAACCTCATGATGTCGCGCCATGACATCAACGACACGGCCGATGCGGACTTCGAGGTCAGCTCGATGGCGGAGCTGGCTGCGTCGGTCGATACCATCACGTCGCTGCTGACGGTTGTGCTCGGGTCGATCGCCGGTATCTCGCTTCTGGTGGGCGGGATCGGGATCATGAACATGATGCTGACCAACGTCACCGAGCGAATCCGCGAGATCGGCCTGCGCAAGGCGATCGGCGCCACCCGCACCGACATCACTTCGCAGTTCCTCGCCGAGGCGGTCGCGCTCACGATGGTGGGCGGGCTGGTGGGCATCGCGCTGGGCTGGGGCATCTCGGCGACGGTGTCGGCGGTGTCGACGTTCGAGATGAGCGTGACCGGCGGGTCTGTGGCGCTCGCGTTCGGCGTGTCGACGGCGATCGGGCTGGTGTTCGGGTACTACCCGGCGAGAAGGGCCGCGAAGATGGATCCGATCGACGCGCTTCGGTACCAGTAGGTCGGATACGGCGCGCGGCGCGCACTTCCCGACATGTTCCTCGTCTGACTGGCGCTCGGCGCTGCTACGAACGTGTCCATTGGGTCCGACCATATGAACGAACGCAGGGCACCCCCGATGCGGATCGTTACCGGCGGGGAGGAAGCGAGACGAGGACCGGAGTCCTCTTCTTGTAGGCCTCATACGCCTCTTGGCCGCCCCATTTCGCTTCGGCCTTGGCCTCCAGCAGGGGAATGCCGCTGACGCGAGTGATCAGAAGAACGACGAAGACCGGCGATATCAACGTTGTCAGCTGCCAACCCAGCAAAGCGGGCAACGCGATGATGGCGACGCCGATCCAGAGCACGATCTCGCCGAAGTAGTTCGGGTGTCGAGACCAGGACCACAGACCCGTGCTGATGAACGCACCCTTGTTCCTGGCGTCGGCGCGAACCGGTCGTCCTTGCGCGCCCTTCTGACCCGCCGGAACAGAAACGCGCCAAGGCGTACCGCCCACGCGACCACACACGCCGTAAGCACGATAGACCGGCCGCCGATCGGAGCGCTCAGCCACGCAGCGAGTATCGTCACGAAGACGTAGGTCAGGCTGCCCGTCAGATCGAAGAAGCGCTCGCTCTGCATCAGGTACGCCGGTATGAACGCGAGCCACTGGATCAGGAACACCAGCCCCACCGCGAGGGCGAAAACGGGGACGCCGCGGAAGGTCGATCCTCCCTGAGAGCCCACCCAGGCGACGGCGAGGCCGATCAGGACCACGATCGGCACTACGAGCAGGGCCCTGGGGTCCTTCCTCATCTCAAGCATCCTTTCCCGAAAGGAACGGACAAGCAGGAGGCCTTCGTTCCTAGGCGTCCGCGTTCGTGGGCCCGTTGATCTCGTCGGCCAGGGCCAGGATCTCCTCGTTCTTAGGGATGTCACTCATGTCGTGGCCGTAGTGAACAAAGCGCGCGATCCCGGCCTTGTCGATGAGCACCTGAGCCGGCATGCGTCCCAACTTGAACAGGTTGACCTCCTGCCCGTAGAGCTTCAGCACGCTGTAGGTGGGATCGGGAAGGCCGATGAAGGGGAGGGACTCGTCCCGCCAGTACTTCACGAACGCCGGCGCGTCCTCGGGGCCGACGACGACGATCTCGACATTGCGGTCCACGAACTGGGAGTGGTCTTGGCGCAACTGCGCCATGTGCCTGCGGCAGAACGGTCAAACGAACGTGCGGTTGAAGACCAGCAGAACGTTCTTGCGGCCTCGGAAGTCCGACAGGCTGACCGGGTGACCGTTGAGGTCGGGCAGGGTGAAGTCCGGCGCGGTCACGTTCAGGGCGACGCGTGGCATGTGTGCCTCCTTCTGGAGTGCCGCAACGCTCGTGCGGTTAGGGAGAGCGTAGCAGTCGTCGGTGCCCTTTGTCGGCTGCGACCATTGCAGGCGGCCCTTCACGGTCGGGCTCCGAACTGGCGGGTACTTCCAGCCGAGGAGGGGAACATAGGAGCCAGACTCGGCGACCGCAGAGGACACCTTGATGGCATACCTGAACTTCCTCGTGATCGCACTTCTCGGCTTCTTCGGTGGATGGTTTCTCGTGTACTACCTCACGGCAGAGCCCATCAAGATGGCAAGAGCGTTGTTGCTGACGGTGGTGCCCCTGTTTCTCCTGCTCTGGTTGGCTGTTTTGGACTTCCAGGGTGCGGCACTGGCCAGCGCCGCAGGGGTGGGAATCGTCGGCCTCCTGCTCGGCTATGCCGCCAACGCGTCGATCGTTCTTCGCCGAGAAGACGACAGAGACGTGCCGGTGTTGACCCGGGCGGCGGGCGACCCGGGAGACGGTCACACGGGCGTCATCTACTTCACGCATGGGGAGCCAGAGACCTATGACCCTATCGGCTGGCTCAACCAGTTCCGGGAGTTCGATGACCAGGGCATCGCTTTCGTGCCGTTCTTGGCGCGCCCGTTCTTCCTCAAGCGGCTTCGTGACGCCTATCTCAAGGTGGGATCTAGCCAGCACCGGCGTCGTCACTTCGACATGGCCGTCGCGGTAGAGAAGTCCCTCATCGCCGATGGCTATGCCAACGTGCGCGTCTATCCTTCGTTTCTCGACGACGATCCCCGACCCGACGCCGCGTTGATCACGGCGCTCAACGACGGGGCGAGCAGCATCGTCGTGGCCGAGGTGTTCGTCTCCATCTCGAATCACACCGCTGAGGGGGAGGACCTCATCCGGGCGGTCGACACCGAGGCTCTGGGAGTGCCGGTGAGCTTCGCCGGGCCGCTGTGGGATTCGACCACGCTGCATCAGATGTTCGTCGACAAGGTCGAGTCCGAGCGCGGGAGCCTGCCCAAGAGCGAGGTGGCCGTGCTGCTTGTGGGGCACGGTCAGCCGGATGAGTGGGACCGGGAATGGCCAACCGAGACGGAGCACGAGCTTGCCTTGCGTGCGGGAATCATCGATGCGCTCGTCGCGGCGGGCTACGACCGCCGGCTGCTCGATCTCGCGTGGATGGAGTTCAAGCAGCCCAGGGCCACCGAGCGGGCCGAGCAGCTCGCAATAAGCGGCACCAAGAAGATCATCTACTTCTCGGCGGGGATCAGCGCCGAGTCCCTTCACAGCCAATACGATGTGCCGAAGCTGGTCGCCAAGGCGCGGATCGACGAGCGCGTCGAAGTGGTCAATCTGGGTGCGTGGAACAACCACCCGCTCACGATCAGGGCGATCTGCGAGCGCGTGGAGCCCTTGTTGCCCCTGAGTGCGCGGGCAAGCGTTGAGGTCAGCGTTGAGCGATGAAGCCCCGCGAGTGCTTCGTATCGGTCACCACCGGCTTGGCCATGGTGCCGGAGGCAAGGCCATCGGTCTGCGCTGGCTGCAGCGCCACGGTTACCGGATTCCAGACACATGGGTGATGCTTCCAGCCGACGTCGCGCCCCGGCGTGATGCTCTGGCCGGGGCGCTGGCGGGGCTCGTGCGACCGGGGCAGCACTACGCGGTACGCTCCTCGGCCGATGTCGAGGACGGAACCGAGCGCTCGTTCGCCGGACAGTTCGATTCGGTGCTGGATGTGTCAGGTCTGGAAGACGTCGTCGATGCGGTGCTGCTCGTGCGTCAGGGCGCCGATTCAGAATCGGTGAAGGCGTATGCCTCGGCCCACGCTGGCTCGGATCGTGCCGTGCACATGGCGGTGCTGGTGCAGGAGATGGTGCGGCCCACGATGGCGGGTGTCGCCTTCTCGGCCAACCCCGTCACCGGCTTCACCGAGGTGATCATCGAAGCGGTCAAGGGCTCTGGGGAGGGGCTGGTCCAGCGCGGCGAAACGCCCGAGCGTTGGGTGTCCAAGGCCGGTGCCTGGCGATCGGTTCCCGATCCAGGTGAGCTCCCCGCTACAATCGCCGAGCAGCTGGCCGCTGATGTCGCCGAGATGGGGAAGCGGTTCGGTCGACCCGTCGATGTCGAGTGGGTTCTCGACGGAGAGGGCCTGAGCTACGTCCAGCTTCGGCCCATCACGGGAATCGGAAACGTCAGCTACTACTCCAACAGACTGTCCCGAGGTCTGCTGCCCGGAATGATCGTCCCGCTCGTGTGGTCGGTGAACATACCGCTCGTCAACGGCGCGTGGATACGACTGCTCGAGCAACTCGTCGGACCCACCGGCCTGCAGCCCAACGATCTCGCGGCACGCCTCTACTGCCGCGCGTACTTCAACATGGGCGCCATGGGCAGCGTGTTCGACATGCTCGGCTTGCCCCGTGAGTCCCTCGAGCTCTTAGGCGGTATGGAGAGCGCTGAGGGTACGCGCCCGAAGATGAAGCTCACGCTCAAGACGCTCAAGAAGCTGCCTCGCGTACTGGTCTTCGTGACGCGAGTGCCGGGCTACGAGCGACGGACCCGACGCGAGTTGGCGAGGCTTCGCGCAGCCTTCGCCGACGTGCGGAGTGCGGTCGACCTTGAGAGCGCCGATACGGGTGCGGTGCTCTCGGCTCTCGATTCTCTCAAGCCCATCATGGCGTCGATCGCTTATCTGAACGTGCTCACGCCGCTGCTCTCCGAGGCGCACAATCACCGTCTCGTGAGCCGGCTGTCTGGTCTCGGAATCGCGTACGAAAGCGTGGACTTCGCGAACCGCGATGCCGGGGAAGAGGGCCGGGACCCGACGGCCGCCATCTCGGACCTGCGCGAACTTTCGCGTGAGTTGCCGGATGAGGCACTCGAAGTCGCGCGGGTGAACGGTGTCGAGGCGCTGCGCGACGACCCTCGGGCCGCGCGGTTCGTGGCCCGGTTCGACCGGTTCATCGACACCTACGGCCACTTCTCGGACTCGGGCACCGACTTCTCCTACGTCCCGTGGAGGGAGGAGCCGGCCGCGGTCATTCGGATGATCGGCACCCAGGAGCCGGCTCGCTCGTCGGCCCCGAAGATCCGGCGACTCGATCTCGCTCGCGCGCAGCGCGGGCGAGGCTGCGTGCGCCTCTTCGACCGAGCCTCGCGCTTCCAGGTGCTTCGCGAGGACGTGTCCTCCTTCTACACGCTGTGCTACGGCTTCCAGCGACCGCTCTACCTGCGGCTCAGCGCGCTGTGCGGTCTGGACAGCTGGGTTCCGGTCGGCCGCGCGATCTTCTATCTGACCGCCGACGAGGCGCGAGATCTCGCTCTGGGCAGCCTCGACGCCGACAGCGCGAGGTCCCTGGCCCTGGAGCGCTACGAGGAGGAGATGGCGGTGCGCGACGCCATCGTCCCGGACGTCGTCTTCGGCGATGCCGAGCAGCCCCTTCATCCCACGACGTCCGGCTCGCTCACGGGAGTCGCGACGTCGTCCGGACGGCACACCGGCCGCGCGGTCAAGATATCGTCGGTATCCCAGGCGCCGGACCTGCACGACGGTGACGTCATCGTGGTGCCGTACTCTGATGTCGCGTGGACACCGCTGTTCTTGCATGCGGGAGCCATCGTCGCCGAGTCGGGGGGCTTCCTGTCACACACGTCGATTGTCGCGCGTGAGTACGGGATCCCCGCCGTGGTATCGGTGAGCGCGGCTATGCACGCGATTCCCCAAGGCGCGCTGGTCGAGGTGGACGGCTTCTCCGGCACCGTGACGGTGCTCAGCGCACCACAGGATTCGCCCTCGCAGGTCCCGGAAGGGGAGGTGTCCGGATGAGCTGGACGCTCATGCTCGGAGCTGCGCTTGTCGGCTACTTGTGCGGGTCCATCTCGTTTGCGCGAATCATCGTGCGCGCCCACGGGCACGCCGAGGTGCAGCACATGGAGCTCACGTCGCCCGATGGCGGTGCGCAGATGGTATCCGACGCGGTCAGCGCCACGGCCGTGAGGTTGCAGCTGGGAGCCAAGTGGGGGCTGCTCTGCGCCGCCGGCGACATCCTCAAGGCCTTCATCCCGACGCTCGCCTTCGGACTCGTCTTCCCCGGCGAGCCCTACCTGTACGCCGCGGGGCTGTTGGCCATCGTCGGCCACAACTGGCCTGTCTACTACCGGTTCAAGGGCGGCCGCGGGCAGTCACCCATGCTGGGCGCGATGTTTGCCATCTCGCCGATCGGCGCGCTCGTATGCACGGTGGCCGGCTTCGCGTTGGGCTACTTCGTGATCCGCGACGCCATGACCTCGGACAATTTGGGGCAAGTACTCTTCATCCCGTGGGTCTGGGCGGTCGGACTCGGGCCTTGGGCCGTGCTTTGGGCCGTGCTGGCGAATCTGGCCTTCTTCGGCTCCTACACGTCCGAGATCCGGCAGTACGTCGCGGGGCGAAGAAGCGGGCACCTCTCCAACCCGGATGACGTGATGCAGATGATGCAGATGGACTACGACTGGCTCAAGCCTCGCGACAAGGATCGCTGACGCGACGGTGTCACCGAGCACTGTGAAAGGCGGAAGAGTGGCTACCATCTATCTTGCAGGCGGCTGTTTCTGGGGCGTGGAGAAGTACATGGCTTCCGTGCATGGCGTGACCAGCGCGCAGGCCGGCTACGCGAACGGTGAGACCACGTCGCCGACCTACCGTGACGTTTCTTCCGGTCGCAGCGGCTATACGGAGACGGTGCGTGTCGACTACGATCCGGCCGTCGCTCCGCTCCCGTTCCTTCTTGAGCTGTTCTACAAGGCGATCGATCCAACCACACTCAACCGGCAAGGCAACGATGTGGGCACGCAGTACCGCAGCGGCGTCTACTACAGCGATCCTGCGGACCGCGAGGTGATCGAGGCCTCGCTCGTGAAGCTCCAGGAGCGCTACGACAAGCCGATCGCAGTCGAGTCTGCACCCCTTAGGAGCTACACGCCCGCGGAGGAGTACCACCAGGACTATCTCGACAAGAATCCGGGTGGGTACTGCCACATCGGCCGGGGTCTCTTCGACGACGCAGCCGCCGCGGTGCCCGATCCATCCCAGTTCCCCGCGCCATCTCGTGCGACGCCCAAGCCGTCTGGACCCGCTACTTCCGAGTCTGAGTAGGGGAGACCCGCCCATGGATGCATCCCGCCCGCATTGGTTGCGCGTGACCGTGCGCATCCTGCTCTGGACCCTGGCTGTCGTCGTGGGCCTCGGAGCGCTGCTCGCGCTCTCTGTCCCGATCGCGGGCATCGGTTCGAAGAGCCGGCTCGACGCGGTCACCAACGTGACCATCCCCGGGGTCGGCGGCCCCGACGTGAAGGCCTACGTTGCTCGGCCCACCGGACCTGGACCGCACCCCGCCGTGATCATGGTCCACGAGTTCTGGGGCCTGCATGAGGACATCGCACGCAAGGCCGACCTGCTCGCCGAGGAGGGCTACGTCGTCGTCGCACCCGACGTCTTTCGCGGGAGCACCACCGGTTGGATTCCCCGCGCGATCTACCAGGTGATCAGCACCCCTGCCGAGCAGGTCAACGACGACCTGGACTCGGTCAACGCGTGGCTTTCCACTCAGGCCGACGTCGACGCGCAGCGCACCGCGATCGCCGGTTTCTGCTTCGGCGGCCGCGCCGCGATGCTCTACAGCCTCCACAATCCGAAGCTCAAGGGGACGGTGGTCTTCTACGGCAACCCGCCACTGGACGCTAAGCGCCTTCGCGCCCTGCAAGGGCCGGTGCTCGGCATCTTCGGAGGCGCCGACCAGTCGATACCGCTTGCCGACGTCGCGGCCTTCGAGCGCGCGCTGAAACAGGCGAACGTCGAGTCGACCATCACCGTCTATCCCGACCAGCCGCACGCCTTCATCGAGACGGTCGACGCCATCAAGGCCGGCGGCGTGCAGGGCCAGGCCTGGTCCCAGATGCTTCGGTTCCTAGAGGGCGCGCTCGCAGCCCGGCCCGCGCCTTCGAGCTCCGGATCGCCCCAGGCGACGTCTGACAGGATCGGCTGGTCGTACGTGCTGCGCCTCGGGATGTCGCATCTCATCGGACACTCTTCGCACCCGTAGGTCGGCAATCGTCAGAAGGGATGCATGTGGACACGCATCAGCGCATCAGCGAGCTGCTCGGCTCGGAGTCGCTGGCCGTGGTCGCGACCTCGGACGGGGGCGCGCCGTACTGTTCGCTCGTCGCAATTGCGCCCACCGCGGCACCGCTCGTCTACTTCGCCACCACACGCTCCACCCACAAGTGGGAGAACCTCATCGCCGATCCGCGCGTGAGCGTGCTCGTCGACAACCGGAACAACGACCCGGCCGACTTCCATGAGGCCGTGGCCGCAACCGGCGTCGGCCTTGCCCAGGAGTGTCTGGGCGAAGACGCCGTCAACGCTCGTGCCGCGCTGCTCGGACGTCACCCGTATCTGGCCGACTTCCTCGAGTCCCCCTCGACGGCGATGGTGCGGGTAGACATCGACCGCTGGTACGTCGTCGCGCGATTCCAGCAGGTCGACTGCGTCGACTGCGCCGCTCTCTCATGAGCGAAGCGACTCCGCTCACGACCACGCTGCGCGAGGCGGGGCGGCTGCCCGTGGCGCTGGTTGGCGGCAAGGCCCGCTCGCTGGGCGTCCTGCTCGACGCATCATTACCGGCGATCGAGGGGATCGCGATCACCACGGCGGCGTTCCGTGCGTTCGTCGCCCAGAACGGACTGTCGGAACGGGTGGCGCTCGAACTCGCGCGCCGACCGCTGGACGACCTGCGCGACGAGGAGTTGTGGGACGCCTCCACCCGCATCCGTTCGGCGTTTCAGGCTGCTTCGTGGCCATCTGCGCTTCGCGAGGAGCTGACGCAGCGCATCGCACCGCTCGCGAGTGCCGGCCCTCTGGTCGTGCGCTCATCGTCACCACAGGAAGACTCGGACGAGCGGTCCTTTGCCGGGCTGCACGACTCGGTGATCGGTGTCGAGGGACTCGAGGCGGCGCTCGCTGCGGTCGCCACCGTCTGGTCGTCGCTCTACTCCGAGCGGGCGCTGATGTACCGCGCCGAACTCGGGCTGCATGTCGCATCTGCTGCCATGGCGGTGGTCGTGCAGCCGCTCGCGACGAGTGAGCGCAGCGGCATCACCTTCACCGTCAGTCCCGTCACGCCGGGTGTCGGTGAGATCGAGGCGGTCTGGGGGCTCGGCGAGGGGCTGGTGAGCGGTCGCGTGGAGCCGGACCACTGGACGATGGACCGGCGCTCGGGGGCGATCCGCGCGCATGTGGCCGGGCCCCGCGACCAGACGATGACGCTGTGCGCCGCACGAGTCGAACTCGAAGCGATCTCGGACCGCCGTCGTTCGTCGGCGCCGCTCGAGCGCGACGAGGTCGACGCCGTGTGGGCGCTCGCGCTCAGCGCCGAGGAGCGTTTCGGCTCGCCCCAAGACTGCGAGTGGACCTACGACCGCGGTCGCCAGGTGCTGGTGCAGTCGCGCCCCATCACCACGCTCCCTCCCGACTCCCGAGCATCATGGTCCCGCGCCGAGCAAGGCGAGGAGCGCCTCATCGCTCTGGGTCGACGCATCGACGATGAGCTGCTTCCGGCGATGGCCGGGGAGACTCAAGCGCTGCGCGCGGTCGATCTCACCGTTCTCGATGACGGCGCACTCGCACGCGAGGCTGAAGTACGGCGTGAGGCCGTGGAGAGATGGCGACAGGTCTACCGCGCGGACTTCATCCCGTTCGCTCACGGAGTGCGGGTCTTCGGCCGCTACTACAACGACCACCTTGGGCCGAGAGACCCCTTCGAGTTCATCGGCTTGCTCGTCAGAACCCCTGCCGAGCACGCACAACACGCCCGCTTGCTCGAAGAGCTTGGCGTCGAGCCGCCAGACGCGCCGCCAGCGAAGTCTCGCTCCGCACTCGAGGCACGCTTCCTGGAGGCCGTCGGGGCCGAGGAGCTGGAGCATGCTGCGCGGGTGTTGTCCCTCGGGCGTGACTCGTGGCGACTGCGCGATGACGACAATCTCTACCTGCGAGCGGTCGAGCAGGAAGCCGAGCGCGCACTGGCTGAGATCGTGAAGCGCAAGACGCAGCAGAACGGCGGCTTCCGCATGCCCGAAGCGCTCTCGCGAGCGGAATCCGGGCTCGTGGGACTCGATGCCACCTCCATGGACTCCAACCGCCCCGAACCCCTCGTCGCCGAGCCCGGCGTGACGCCTCGACAGCTGCTCGGGCAGGCTGCTGCGCCTGGGGTAGGGCGGGGCGTCGCGAGAGTGGCCCGGACCGCCGAGGAGGTTCGCGAACTGCAGCGCGGCGAGGTGCTCGTGGTCGACGCGCTCGAACCGGACACCGCGGCGTTCGCAGCGCGAGCGGCCGCCATCGTTGAGCGCCGAGGAGGCATGCTCGTGCACGGTGCCATCGTCGCGCGCGAGCACGGAGTACCGGCGGTCACCGGCGTCCTCGACGCCACGAACGTCATCCGCTCGGGGCAGCGCCTCACGGTGGACGGGTTCCTCGGCATCGTCGTATTTGATGACGTGTAGGCCGCATGCATGAACGGCATCGAATCGGCGGAGAAGAACGCTCCCGCTGATGCTCGATCTCAACCGATCATGGTTGGGGGTGCCCCCACACCGGCGAGCACCTTGCGGCCAACGTTGGCGCCTGACCGAGGAGCACACAGCGCGACTCTCGCCTACTCCATCACCTTGGTCGCTTCGGCGAGGTCGAGGCGGAAGATACGGCGCACAGGCGGGATCTCGGAGAGAAGCACCACGACGACCATCAGCAGGCTGATCCGCGCGATGCTCGCCGGGTAGATGTACGCCTTGAGCTCGAACCCTTCGACATCGAAGTAGAGGAACAAGGCGTTGGCTGCCTGTATGCCCAGCCAGAGCCCCAGCGGGATGGCGGCAAGTGCGATGGCGAGGTTCTCCAGCGTGATCATCACCGTGAGCCGCAGGTTGTCCTCGCCGATGGTGCGCATCGTGGCGATCTCGCGCGTGCGTTCGGTGACGTTGGCCGTGAAGGTCGTGAACACGACCACGAACGCGAGCGCCGCTCCGAAGCCGAGGAGTACCACGCCGAAGAAGTCGAAGAGTTGGAGCCACTTCTTGAGCTGGTCGACGTATCCGGCCTTCACTTGGACGGCGGCGGCTCCCGGCAGGTCGTAGATGTCTTCGCGGATTCGGTTGGCCCGGAGCGGGTCGGCGTCGATGAAGAGCGCGTTGTAGCTGGTGACGGCGGCTCCCGTGAGTTGCGACGCCGCATCGAGTGAGAGATACGCGGGTTGCCCGAGCATCTCGTCTGAGAGCGTGCCGACCCGGAGGGCGACGGGGTCGTCGATGAGCGGCGAGTCCACCGTGACCCGCTCGCCGGGCACCACACCGAGCAGTCTTGCCGTCGACGACGAGAGCACGAGATCGCCGGCAGCGAGCGCGTCGGATGGCGACGCGCCGCTCACCGGGTCGAAGCCATGGAAGTCGGCATCGGGAGTGGTCGCGGTCAGCACCACGTCCTCCTCGGCACTGCCCACGGACATGGTGACGGGCAGCATGAGCGCCACTTGCACGCGCTCCACGCCAGTCATGTGGCGAATCTCGGCGACCCTGGGGGTGCCGAACGGCGTATCGAAAGCTGCCATGATATCCCAGCGCTCGATGTCGGTGAACGCCTTGTCCATGATGTAGTCGATGGAGTCGAACATCGAGACGGTGGCCACCGAGAGCACCATCGCGAAGGCGATGCCGAGCACCGTGTAGGCGGTGCGGCGTTTGGCCCGGAAGATGTTGCGCAGCGGCACCCGGAAGGTGAACGAGCGCGGCAGGAGAGGGGAGAGCACGCGCTCCACGACCGGGATGTGCCCGCCGGCCAGCGAGGTGTTGGGATCGGAATGCATGGCGATCGCCGGGGCAAGTCGCGCCGATCTCCACGCGGGCATCGCGGCTGCCGCAGCGCACGAGAGCAGCGCCAGTGAGACCGCGATGGCAGCCACCTGTGGGTAGAAGCCGCTGGCCATGAACGGCAGGCCGAGCATCGACACGTACATCTCGGCCACTCCCTGGGCACCCCACAGGCCGAGCACCACGCCGAACACCGACCCGGCGACTGCGATCATCATCGCGATGGTGAGGTAGTGGATGAGGATCTGGCCGTCGCTGTAGCCGAGCGCCTTGGCAAGCCCGATCTCACCTCGCTGCGCTTGAACGAGCCGTGACAGGGCGATGAAGAGCGACAGGGAGCTGATGGCGAGTATCAGCGCAGGCAACGAGCGCGCCATCAGCCGGTTCTGCTCGAGTTCGGAGTTCAGCCCCGCGTAGCTGGGCATGTCCACTCGTTGCGCCGTCGAGTCCAGACCGTATGGTCTGAGTTCGTCTTCGACCCGCTCGGCGAGCTCATCGAGGTTGACTCCGGGCAGCGCCTTCACGGCCACGTCGTTGCCTGAGTCAGCGGTGCCGAAGAGGTACTCGACCCCCTTCTCGGTGGTGTAGACGATGGCGAACGTGCCCGGCGCGGGGAGCGTGCCCTCGTTTCGCATGGCGTAGAGGTTCTCGGGGTCGATTCCTATGCCGACGACCCGCACGAGCGTGTTGTGCCCGCCGATGAGCAGGGTGAGCTGATCGCCGAGGGAGGTGCTGGTGTCGGTGGCGAATTGCGTGCTGAGAACAATCTCGTTTCGGGCTGCTGCAGCAGGGAACCGGCCCTTCTCGATGTGGATGGAGTTCAAAGCCGCATCGGGCCCTGAGGAGCTGATCACGCGCGCCGTTGCCTGGTCCTTGTTCTTGAGTTCGAGTCCGACGTCGTTGACCGTGCGCACGAGCGCTGTCTCTACGCCCGGTACGCGTTCGACCGCGCGCGCCGCTGCGAGCGGCATGCGGTCCACGCGCACGGTGAAGTCGGCGAAACGCAGCGTCGTGTAGGCGTAGTCGAGCGACGCCTTGAGGTTGTAGTAGCCGTTTTGGAAGGTGACGTAGCTCGTGATTCCGATCGCGATGAGCACGACGAGCGCGATGAACTGCCCCTTGTGCGCGAGCATGTCGCGCCAGGCCTTGAGGGTCAGCATGCTGACGCCCCGTCGACGTTTCACCAGCTCACGTCCTCCGGATCGAGCGGGTTGTCGTTGACCTTCTGCGAGACGATGTGACCGTCGCGCAGCTGCAGGACCCGGTCAGCGATCGCGGCGAGCGGCTGGTTGTGGGTGACGAGCACGACCGCTGCTCCCTCGTCCCGGTTGACCTCGCGCAGCACTTTGAGCACGAGCTTGCCGGTGCGGAAGTCGAGGTTGCCGGTGGGCTCGTCGCCGAGGATCAGCTCGGGTGCCTTGGCCAGCGCGCGCGCCACGGCGACGCGCTGCTGCTCGCCGCCGGACAGCTGCTTGGGGAAGTGGCCGGTCCTCTCGGAGAGGCCGACCTTGGCGAGCAGCTGCGCAGGATCGAGGTCGGGGCCGGTGCCGTCACGTTCGGCAAGCTCGAGAGCGAAGCGGACGTTCTCCTCGGCCGTCAGCGTGGGGATCAGGTTGAAGAACTGGAAGACGAAACCGATGTGCTCGCGGCGAAAGAGCGTGAGTTCGCGGCGACTGAGGTGAGAGATGTCGTGCTCACCGAAGGTGATCGATCCGCTCGTGGGTGCGTCGATGCCGCCAAGGAGGTTGAGCAGCGTGGTCTTGCCCGATCCCGACGGGCCAAGAATCGCCACGAACTCGCCACGTCTGATTGTGAGCTCGTCGACGTGCAGAGCCTCGACCTCGACCTCGCCCATGCGGTAGATGCGACGAACGTCACGCATCACGATGAGGGGAGCGTTCGCGTCAGCGCTCATCCGGGGCCCGAGTCCGCTTCTGCAGCTGCTGGCTGCCCGGTTGGCGCGATCGTCATCGGAGTGGTCTTGGGGCGCAACTGCAGCGCGACTTTCCGTGCGACGGCCGCGAGAAGCATCGGCCACGAATCTCGAACGACCTGGCCGGCCAGGTCGAGGCGGCGAGCGCGCAGGCTCCGGTTGAGGAGGGCGAACTGCATGCCGCCGAGGTTCGCGTAGCGTGCGAAACGGTGGTGCTTGTCCCCGGGATAGTCGTTGGTCCTGACGAGGTCGAGAAGGCGGGGGGCTGTCGTGATCATGTGATCCAGGTCACCGCTGTTGTTGTTCGCGTGGAAGCGATACGCCACCGTCGTGGGGCTCAGGATCGCTACACAGGGGCCCGCGCCCCCCAGCGCGAGGAAGATGTCTGAGGAGTCGTAGGGGAACGCGGTCTGCTTGGAGCGCAGTGCCCGAGTGGTCTCGGCGACTGTCCGGCGGATCACGAGCTGGCTGCAGCCCATGGCCAAGGCTCGGTCACGGCCGAAGTAGTTCGCGTAGCGCAGGACCTTGATGTCCGCAGCCCGTGGCATGGGCCCCGGGCTCGGTTCGCCATCGAGGAAGCGGCTGAGACGGGCGATGATGAGCGCCGGCATCTCTCCCGAGCGAATAATCCGCGCGTACACGGCTAAGGCATCGTCGAGAAGCAGATCGTCGTGGTCCAGCAAGGCCAGATACTCGCCGCGGGCGTGAACCGCCCCATTGCGCCGCGCGGCCTCGGCGCCCTGATTCCCCTGTCGGATGACGGTGATCTTCTCCCCGAAGGACCGCAGTACGTCAGGCGTGGAATCCGTTGACCCATCGTCGACCACGATCACCTCGAAATCGGGAAACGACTGAGCAAGGGCGGAGTCTATCGTGGCGCCCACCAGATGGGCCGCGTTGTAGGTTGGAATGATGACGCTGAAGAGAGGATTCGTGGTCGTTGAGGATCCATCGCTTTCCATGGAATTCCTGTCCTCGTAGGTGACCTCCGTGGTCGTCTCTCTCGTACCATGTACCCTCCGAGGCCAACGTCCGTCTAGACTGGACGCAACGAGTGCGCGCGTTCGCTGGGGAGAGGACTGCTGAGGATGACCGAAGTTGTAGTGCGATGGATGGACGCCGATGGCGAGCTGCGCGTCGGGGATATCGATTGCCTCGCGGACTGTCTGGCCGCGGAATGGGTGTGGGCCGATCTGACCGCACCCGATCCGGAGCTCATCGAACAGTTCCGCGCGCGATTCGATCTGCATCCGCTTGCGGTGGAGGATCTGCTCCACACCCAGCATCGGGCAAAGCTCGACATCTACCCCGGTGGGCTGTTCATGGCATGGCTCACGCCGCGCCACCGCAGAGGCGACGGGGTCGTCGTCGACGAACTCGACATCATGTTCGGGGCCAAGTACCTCATCACCTCGCACGCCGTTGCCATCGCGGCCATCGACAAGGTGGCCGAGGACACCGCTCGCTCCTTGCGGAGCGGATCGGACTGGACCCTGCACGCGATCATCGACCTGCTGGTCGATTCGACGTTGCCGCTCATCGACGCGATCGGCGAGGAGCTCAACACTATCGAGGACGCGATGCTGGACTCGAACCCTCGGCAGGAGGATCTGCGCAGGCTGCACCAGACACGCCGTCAGCTCGTTCGGCTGCACCGCATCGTCGCCCCCGAGCGTGATGTGCTGCATGCGCTGGCCCGCGAGCGCGACATCGTGAGCGAGGAAGCGTACCGCTACTTCCTCGACGTGAGCGATCACGTCGCCCGGGTGCTCGATTCGATCGAGACGTATCAAGACGTCGGCGCCTCAGTGATGGACCTCTACCTGTCGGCGCAGAACAATCGCATGAACGCGATCATGAAGCAGCTCACGGTTGTGGCCACCATCTTCATGCCGTTGACCCTGCTTTCGGGTATCTATGGGATGAACGTATTGAAGGGCATGTGGCCCAGTCCCGACGCGGTGTGGTCGTTTGCCGCGGTTGTCGGGACGATGGGTGTCATCGCCGCCGTCATGGCCCTCTACTTCAGAAAGAAGAATTGGTGGTAGACGAGCGCACTCAAACGCACAGTGACTCCGATCCCGGAACACCTGTCGAGGACCACAGCCACGATATCTACACGGTCGCCAACACCATCACCGTGCTCCGACTGATTCTCGTACCCTTCTTCTTCGCGGTGCTGATTCACGGGGGCAACGATGTACTCGCATTCGTGCTCTTCGCTGTCGCCGCGTCGACGGACTGGCTTGACGGCCAGATCGCGCGCAGGACCGGAACCGTGACGGCGATCGGCAAGGCCATCGACCCTTTGGTTGACCGGCTGCTTATTGCTGCGGGCGTGCTCGGGCTCTATATAGATCATCGGATTCCCCTCTGGATCGTCGTCGCGCTCTTCGTGCGTGACGCGTACCTGATGTATGGCGCCTGGCGGCTCGAGCAGTTTCACCACCGCCGAATGCCCGTGACCTACGCGGGCAAAGTGACTACGGCGGTCCTACTCACCGGGTTCGCCGCGCTGGTGCTGAACTGGCCGCAGGTTCCCGGCGTTGGGATCGTCACGAACCCGCAGCTGCCTGGATGGGGTGGCGCTCCGGTGGGCATCGGCCTGTGGGTGGTCTACGCAGGCGTGGCGCTTTCCCTCGCGACGGCCATCCACTACAGCGTGCTTTACCTGCGCGTTCTTCGAGAGGGAGAGCCGGCATGAAAGCGGTCATCATGGCAGGCGGCGAGGGCAGCCGGCTAAGGCCGCTTACGTCGCTTAGGCCCAAGCCGATGGTCCCGATCGTCAACCAGCCGGTGATGGAGCACATCATCGGACTGCTGAAGCATCATGGGATCGAAGAGGTCGTAGCCACTCTGGCGTTCATGCCGCGCGTCATCCAGGACTACTTCGGCGCGGGCGAGGAGTGGGGCATCCGCATCGACTACGCAGTCGAGGAGACACCGCTCGGCACGGCCGGATCTGTCAAGAATGCCGCACACCTGCTCGCCACGGATGAGCCGTTCCTCGTCATATCCGGAGATGCGATAACCGACATCGACCTCGGCGAAGTCATGAGGTTTCACAAGGAGAAGGGCGGCGCGGTCACCATCGCGCTCAAACGGGTCCCCAATCCTCTCGACTTCGGCGTCGTGATCACCGATGAAGACGGCCGCGTCGAGCGCTTCTTGGAGAAGCCGACGTGGGGCCAGGTCTTCAGCGACACGATCAACACCGGTATCTACGTCATCGAGCCGTGGGTGCTCGACTACATCCCCGAAGGCGCATCGTTCGATTTCTCCTCAGAACTCTTCCCGAGCCTGATGTCCGATGGTCATGCGATCTACGGCGTCATCGCTGACGGCTACTGGTGCGACGTCGGCAGCCGCGCGAGCTACATGGACGTGCATCGCGACATCCTTCAAGGCAAGGCGCGCATCTTCATCCCCGGGATTCACGCCCGCGAGGGTCTGTGGGTTTCCGAGAGCGCCAAGATCGACGCCGACGCGGAGCTCGGCAACGGGGTCGTCATCGGCGAGAACGTGCGGGTTCGCGCCGGCGCCTACGTAGGCGATGACACGGTCCTTGCGGACAACTGCGTCGTGGGCGCGGGCGCACACGTCTCTCACTCAATCGTGTGGAGCGATACGTTCATCGGCAAGCAAGCGCGCGTATCCGGCGCCGTGCTCTGCCGGCACGTGGATGTGCGTGGCGGAGCCGCGATCGATGTCGGCGCTGTCATCGGAGACGAATCCGTTGTGGGGCAGAACGCACGCGTGGGTTCGGGCGTGCAGGTCTTTCCGTACAAACGCATCGAATCCTGGGCGACGGTGAACTCCTCGCTCATCTGGGAGTCGACCGGGGTGAGGTCGCTGTTCGGCGACGCGGGAATCCAAGGTCTCGTGGGCATCGACATCACCCCTGAACTCGCGCTGAAAGCGGCCGAGGCGTACGGGTCGCTTCTGAAGAAGGGGAGCCACGTGGTGGTCACGCGCGACACCACGCGCGCAGCCCGCATGGTCAAACGAGCGATGGTCGCAGGACTCAACGCTGCGGGCGTCAACGTGCGAGATCTTCATGTCGCCTCCCCGGCGGTCAGCCGCTTCACGATCCAGAAGACCCGGTGCGTCGGCGGGATCCATATATCGGGCTCGATGCGTGAAGCGCAGTCACTCGAGATTCGCTTCTTCGACAAGAACGGGCTCGACATCGGACCGTGGGAGCAGAAGAAGATCGAACGCCTCTACTTCCGAGAGGAGTTCCGCCGCGCATTCTTCGACGAGGTCGGGGAGATCATCTACCCCGCTCGTCCGCTCGAGTACTACGCTTCGGCTATCCGTGAGGCTGTGACCGACGCCGACACCGGCGAGGAGTGGCGCAAGGTCGTTGTCGATATGGCCGGCGGTCCCGCGTCGTTCATTCTGCCGCAGGTGGCTCACGGCTGGTTCCTCAACGTGATAGCGGTCAACGGGGTCGTCGACTCCGAGGCGACGTCTGCACCGTCCGAGGACCCCACCGATGACCGCACCACCGAGCTGCTGCGCGCGGTTGAGTTGTTCGGTGCCGACATGGGGGTGGTTCTCGATTGGGGAGCCGAGCGAGTGCGCCTGCTCACCGACGATGGACGCCTCCTCGATGGCGATACCGCGCTGCACGCTATGGTCGACCTGTGGTGCCGTACCCGGCGAGTCGAAGGTGCTATCGCGGTGCCGCTCTCGGCATCGCAGGCAGTCGAGGAGATCGCTGCGCGCTACGGCCGCAACGTGATTCGACCGGGTCGCTCGCGTCGCGCGCTGGCCGCTTCGGTGCTCAACGGTGACGCGGTATTCGCCGGGTCGACCTCGGGCGGCTTCATCTTCGGTGACTTCTTCCCGGCGTACGATGGAGTGCTCGCGACGGGCATGACCGCACGGATGCTCGCCAAATCCGGCGTCACCCTCGGGCAGATCGTCGACTCGCTTCCGGACTTCCACAAGATGGAAGCTGAGGTGCTGTGCCCGGCCAACCGCAAGGGCGCCGTGATGCGGGCGGTCACCGAGTCCGCCTCCGGCCAGGATGCAGATCTGACCGAGGGCGTGCGGGTGCGGTATCCGGACGGGTGGGTGCTCGTACTACCCCACATCAGCGAACCGAGCGTGAGCATCTGGGCCGAGGGGCCCACGCAGGCCGAGGCGACCGCACGGCTCCAGAAGTGGCGAAGCGTCGTCGAGTCGGCCATCGGGGAGCGCTAGGCCCGAAAACTGCTCGGGCATACGGCGTTCACCTGCTACTATGCTGTTTCAACCTCCCGCGAATCGGGCTACTCGGCTCTCTTGGAAGCCGATGGTGCGGGTGTTGCTATTGCTGGGAGTAACGGCACCGTGACACTCGGCGCCTTTCAAGCCCAAACACGCATACCATTGCAAAGCCTGTTGCGCTGGTGACAAGTCCTTAGAGGAGATAGTGAATCAGTGACCGATCTGACCACCGATACCCGCCGTTCCCGCGGTTCGCGCGGACGTGCTCATAGCAAGAGCGGCATGTTTGCCTCGTGGGAGCCATGGCAGCGTTGGACCACCATCGTGGCCGTGTCCATCGCGGGCATTCTGGTGCTCGGTGCGGCGTTCGACGGCATCGCAAGTGCCGGACGCGTGCATCCCGGCGTGACGGTCGGTGGCGTCGCCGTGGGCGGCAAGACGCCGTCGGACGCTACGAAGTTACTGGCCACCGAACTGCCGAAGAAAGCGTCGACACCGGTGGTCGTCACCCACAAGCCGAAGAACTGGACCGTGAAGCCCGAGCAGGTCGGGCTCTCGTTCGACTACCCCTCCCTGGCGGCCTCAGCAATGGCCGTTGGTCGCAGCGGCGGACTCGGTCGATCGCTCTCACAGAGGGCTACGGCGTGGGTCTCGGGCGTTCGGGTCGACGTGGCGGCTGCCACTGACCCTGCCAAACTGAAGTCCACGATCGACGCGATCGCGCAGGGCGTCGATGTAGCTCCGCGTGACGCCGTTGTCGAGATCGACGGCACATCCGTTTCCGTGAAGCCGTCTGCGGAGGGAGTCGCGCTCAAGCGCGATGCGACTGCCGACAAGCTCCTCGCCGCCTTCACCTCCTCGCAGCGTACCTTCGCGGCTCCTGTGGAGGTGTCGGCGGTCAAGATCACCGACGAGGCTGCGGCAGCCGCCAAGACCGTAGTCGAGCGCATGATCTCGGATCCGGTGACCATCACCTATGACAAGAAGACGTGGCAGTTCTCTCCCGGTGAGATTGCTGGAATGATCGCGTTCGAGTCGGTTCAGGCGTCGGCCACCTCCGGTGCCACGGGGGACGCCAGCGCTGCCGCCGGAGATTCCAGTGCAATGGGCTCTCCGACAGGCGCCTGGGTACTCCAGCCGCTCATTTCGGCGAGTGAGGCGTCTAAGACGATCGCACCCAAGCTCGGTGCAGGCGTTGGCCGTCCAGCGCAGGATGCCACCTTCAAGACCGCCAACGGCGCGGTGACGATCATTCCGTCGCGTACGGGCGTCGGGCCCGACATCGACTCGCTCGCGCTCAGCCTCACGAGGACCCTGAAGGACGCTACCGGCGCGGCTCGCACCGTCGAGCTGCGTACCCGCCTAGCGGCGCCCAAGCGCACCACAGAGGCAGCGCGCGCCATGGGCATCAAGGAGCGCATCTCGACGTTCACCACGACCTATGGCTCGGGCAACCGTGCGCGCGTGAGCAACATCCACACGCTCGGCGACGCGCTCAACGGCGAACTCATCGCACCTGGCGCCACCTTCTCGTTCAACGGCGCGATCGGCGAGCGTACGGCGGCCAAGGGCTACCAGGAGGCCGCCGCCATCGTCAACGGCAAGCTCGTGCCCCAGCTCGGGGGCGGCATCTGCCAGGTCGGGACGACGGTGTTCAACACCGTGTTCCTGTCAGGGTTCCCGGTCATCGAGCGACGCAACCACTCCTTCTACATCTCGCACTACCCCAAGGGCCGCGATGCGACCGTTTCCTGGGGTGGTCCGGACCTGAAGTTCAAGAACGACAGCGAGAAATGGCTCCTCGTATCGGTGTCGTACACGAACAGCTCGATCACCGTCTCGCTGTACGGCACGGATCCCGGCTACAAGGTGTCGTCCACGACCGGACCGTTCACCAACGAGCGCCCGGCCCCCGTCGAGCAGACACCCGACCCGACGCTGGTAAAGGGCGTCAAGGTCGTCGTGGAATCGGGACAGACCGGCAAGACGTGCGTCGTGAAGCGGACCGTGAGCAAGAACGGAGCGGTTGTCAGAACCGATTCGTTCCGCTCGGTCTACAAGCCGGTCGCCCAGGTCGTCAGAGTCGGAACCAAGGTCGTGGCCCCCAAGGCACCGGCCGTCACGCCCACGCCGAAACCGTAGAGCCAGACCGAACCCTCTCATCGACACGGGTGAGAGGGGAGCAGGGGGGACCGTGTACCAACCCGAATTCGAAGCCATGCCGAGAGCCCAGCTCGAGGAGCTGCAGCTCGAGCGTTTGCAGCGGCTGCTCAAGATGGTCTACGAGAGGGTTCCTCTCTACCGCGAGAAGTTCGACGCCGCCGGCTTCGATCCGGCTTCGGTGGACTCGCTCGACGATCTGGCGCGGGTTCCCTTCACCATCAAGGACGACATGCGTGCGGCGTATCCGTACGGCATGTTCGCCGCCCCGCTGAGCGACATAGTCCGCGTGCACTCATCCTCGGGCACCACCGGGCAGGTCACGGTTGTCGGCTACACCAAGGGCGACATCGACCGCTGGTCGGATCTCATGGCGCGGACCTACGCGTCGGCCGGCGCCACTCCTGACGACGTGATTCAGGTCGCCTATGGCTACGGTCTGTTCACCGGCGGACTCGGCGCGCACTACGGCTCCGAGCGGCTCGGCGCGCTCACGATTCCCGTTTCGGGCGGGAACACGAAGCGGCAGGTGCAGATCCTCAAGGACTTCGGGGTCACCGTTCTGGCATGCACGCCGAGCTACGCGCTCCTGATCGCCGAAACCGCGCTTGAGATGGGCATCGACCTGCGCGATCTGCCTCTGCGCGTCGGAGTGTTCGGCGCCGAGCCCTGGAGCGAGAACATGCGCCGGCAGATCGAGCGCACGCTTGGGGTGACCGCCATCGACATCTACGGGCTCTCCGAGGTCATGGGTCCGGGCGTCGCCGCGGAGTGCGTCCACCAAGACGGGCTCCACGTGTTCGAGGACCACTTCCTCGTGGAGATCGTGGACCCCGCGACACTCCTCCCGGTGAGTGACGGCGAGTACGGTGAGGTCGTGTTCACCACACTCACCAAAGAGGGCATCCCGGTCGTTCGCTATCGGACGCGCGACATCAGCCGGGTCATTCCCGGCGCATGCACGTGCGGGCGCACCTTCCGCCGCATCGAGCGCGTCACCGGTCGTACCGACGACATGCTGATAATCCGCGGGGTGAACGTGTTCCCCAGCCAGATCGAGCAGGTGCTCGGAGGTATTCCCGGCGTGGCGCCGCACTATCAGGTCGTATTGAGCAAGCGCGGTGTGCTCGACTCCGTCGAGGTGCACGTCGAGGTTGCACCGGACTTCGCGTTCGACGAGGTCCGCGCGCTTGAACGGCTGCAGCGCCGCATCAAGAAGGAGATCGAATCGGCACTGGCCATCTCGATCAGCGTCAAGCTCGTCGAGCCGAAGTCAATCGCCCGCAGCGAGGGTAAGGCGAAACGTGTCGTCGACCTTCGTGGTGAGCAGGGGGGTGCGTAGGCCATGATCGAACAGGTCTCTGTCTTCTTGGAGAACAGCACCGGTCGACTCGGCGAGCTGACTCGGGCTCTCGGCGAAGCCGGAATAGACATGCACGCGCTCATGGTGGCCGACACCGAGCAGTTCGGCATCGTACGCATCATCTGCGACCAACCCCAGCGCGCGACCACGGTGCTCGACGGTCGTGGCTTCGGCGCCTCGGTGACCTATGTGACCGCGGTCGAGGTTCCCGATCGGCCGGGGGGCTTGGCCGACGTGCTCGAAACCCTCGGCTGCGCGGGCGTCAACGTCGAGTACGCCTATTGCTTCGTCGAGCCAGCCGGTGAGTCGGCCGTCGACATCCTCAAGGTCGATGACGTGTCAGCCGAAGGCGTGCTCACGGCGGCAGGGTTCCGCGTGCTGGCGCCGAGCGATCTCTACGTCGAGGACGCGGGCTAGGGGCTAGAAGTCGGCGGGCTCCGTCGGAGCAATGTCGGCGAGCAGCGCGACGATCGCCACGTTGTCCTCGGCAGCGCCGTAGCAGACAGCCGAGACGGACTCCTCGCGTGAACCCAGTGCCTGGCGCACGCCCGAGGCGACTCGATTGCACACGACCACGCCGCCCTCACGAGGGGTGTGCGGCAGGAGCACCGTGAAGCGACCGTCTCCGAGCCGCGAGACCTCGTCGACCATGCGAACGTCGCCGCGAACGTAGTTGGCGACGCCTCTGACAAGCGTTCGCTGACGTGACGGGCGCAACTCCAACGTCAGGCTCGGCGAGAGCGTGAGCAGCAGAAGCGAGAAGGGCTCACCGTAGCGGGTGAAACGGGCCTGTGCCTGCTCGATGGCGTGAAACGCGTAGCGCTGGTTGTACACGCGGCTCCAGTCGTCCACGGTGCCTGCGTTCTCGAAGCGGGCGAACACGTACTTGATCCGCCCGAACAGCTCGCCGCCGATAACCCCGACGATCCCGTACGCTGCCAGCCTGGACACGACCATGACCAGCGCGGTCGATGACACGCCGTCCGCCGAGGAGAGCAGCGGGATCCTGAGCAGGACGTAGATGGTTGAGGCAGCGATTGCCGCCACCATGCCGCCCTTGCGACCGTAGTGGACGGCGGTAACGAGCGTCACGAAGAGCATGAGCTGTGCGATGGTCTCTTCGTATCCCGGGCCGCCGCCGGTCAGGGATAGCGCGAGGCTACCGAGGATGGCGAGCGATCCTGCCGCGACGATCAGCTGTTCGAAGCGCGAGTACTTCATTGTGCCTCCGGGCTCGATGCGTACGCTGCGAGACTCAGACGGTTCGCAAACCTGACCTGAGGGCCGTGCATGCGGTCTCGTTTCGAGAGTGCTTCGCTCTCTGCGCCTCGATTGTGGCACTGTTTGACAGAATGGTGTGCACAACCACCTCGGAACTCGTGCGGCATCGTAGTAAACTTCGACGGCGGCACGCTGCGTGCAGTAGATGTCGTCGTGGCGCGCCTCCGGGCGCGTGCAGATACCCCTCGCTCCCCACCGACAGGAACTCGATGTCTGCACCAGCGTGTATCGGCAAGACAGAGCATATGGTTGAGGCCTGGGTATCCAGCGCCCTCAAGACCGTGCTCGTCGCCGTGCTCGCTGCCGCCCTGCTCGCGCCGGCGACCGCAGTGGGTGCACCAAACCTCTCGGATGTGGTGGATGGCACTCGAGCAAGCCAGCGAGGCGTCGGCGCAACTGCCTTGCCTGACGTCACGATGAAGGCGGGCGCGCTCGTCGAAGGAGACGGACGCGTGCTGTGGTCGCGCAACGCCGACCAGCGACGTGCGATGGCCAGCATCACCAAGATCATGACCGCCGTCATCGTGCTGGAAAGCGCCGGCCTCGACGACCGCGTCACGATTCCGAAGGTCTCAACGCAGGTAGGGGAGTCGACTTCGTACCTGCGAACCGGCGAGGAGCTCTCACTGCGCGAGGTGCTCGAGGCGCTGCTCGTGAAGTCGGGCAACGATGCGGCAGTCGCGCTCGCCTTGCACGTCTCGGGAGATCAGGCCGACTTCGTCAAGCTCATGAACGAGAAGGCGGCGGCCCTCGGACTGTCACACACACACTTCGCCAACCCCCACGGACTCGATCAGGCCGGTCACTACACAACCGCAGCCGATCTGGCCGTCCTCGCGCGCTACGCGATGTCCAAGCCCGAGTTCCGCCGCATCGTAGGCCTGAAATCGGTGACTATCGGTTCTGGATCAACCAAGGAGACGCTGCCGAGCACGAACATCCTGCTCGGCAACTACCTCGGCGTGAACGGCATCAAGACCGGATTCACCGATGACGCCGGTTATGCCGTCATCGAGTCGGCTCAGCGTGAGGGTGTATGGCTGGTCGCCGTGGTGCTTGGAACCAAGACGGACCTTCAGCGTTTCCGAGATGCCCGAGAGCTCCTTGACTGGGGTTTCGCTCACTATCGGCCGCAGGCGCTGGCTTCGTCGGGAACGGTCGTCGCGCAGGCACCTGTCAGCGACTACCTCGACGTGAAGGTCGATGCCAAGATATCGAAGGACGTGACGGCGGCGGTGCTCGACGTAAATGGTCCCATCCACCGAACCGTTACCGTGGCGCCCGTGAAGGCCCCGGTTCGCGCCGGGCAGAGCGTCGGCGCGGCGACGTTCACGCAGGGCGGCAAGCTCATCGCGAGCGTACCGCTCGTCGCGACGCACGACGTGAAGCGGCCTAACCCGTTCGAGCGCGTCTGGATCGCCATCGTGCGCGGCTGGCGTGTCGTCTTCGGCGCCAGCGCTCTGGCAAGTATCGACGTTTTCGCGTCGACCGTCGGCGCCACGTCGGCGTAACTACGTGCTCACGGCGCCTGAAGCGGCGCCTGAATGATTGAAAGGTGGGTCCAACATGTCTGAAGCGCTGAAGCGCACCCCGCTCTACGACGAACACATCGCCTTGGGCGCTCGCATGGTGCCGTTCGCAGGCTGGGAGATGCCCGTTCAGTACGCGGGGATCATCGAAGAGCACAAAGCCGTTCGCGGCTCTGCCGGCATCTTCGACGTGAGCCACATGGCGGAGTTTCGCGTCTTCGGTTTCGGCGCGTTCGACTTTCTGCAGACGATGTTCACCAACGACCTGCACCGCATATCCGAACTCGGCCAGGCGCAGTACACGCTGCTGCTCGACGATGACGGCCACATCATCGATGACTTGATCGTCTACCACTCGGGCGACCTCGAGTACTTCATCATCGCCAACGCATCCAACGCCGACATCGACTTCGCGTGGCTCACCCAGCACGCGACCGGTGACATCGAACTCGTCAACGAGTCGGACCGAACGGCGCTCATCGCCGTGCAGGGCCCGGAGGCGGTGCGTATCGTCACCGAGCTGGCCGAGAACGGTTGGGTGGCGCCAAGCCGGTTCCACATCGGCGAGGCGATGCTCGACACCGTGCCCGCGCTCATCGCGCGTACGGGCTATACCGGCGAGGACGGCGTGGAGATCGTCTGCCGCGCGGCCGACGCGCCCGTGCTCTGGCGTGCACTGCTTTCGTTTTCCGAGGTCAGCCCTGCGGGTCTTGGCGCCCGCGATACCCTTCGTCTCGAGATGGGCTACCCGCTCTACGGTAGCGACATGGACCGCACCAACGATCCAATCTCGGCAGGATTGGGCTGGGTCGTGCCCAAGGCCAAGACCGGCTACATCGGTGCCGAGGCCGTCGCCGCGGTGCGTGCAACAGGACCCGAGAAGAAGCTCACGGGTCTGAGGGTCGAAGGCGCTATTCCGCGTCCGGGGATGAGCGTATTGCACGAGGGCGTCGAGGTGGGTAAGGTAGCGAGCGGCACCTTTTCCCCCACGCTTCAGACCGGTATCGCGACCGCATACCTTCCTGTGTCTCTGACTGAGATCGGGACGACTCTGGCGATCGAGATACGCAAGAAGACCGTCGCCGCGACGGTGGTCAAGCCGCCGTTCGTATCGTCTACTTCGCTGTCGGCGTAGCCGCGTCGAGGCATCTGCAACCCGAGAGGAGCGCACGGATATGTCACACCCGAACGATCGCGCGTATTCCAAGGATCACGAGTGGGTGATGGTCGACGGTGACGTCGCCGTCATCGGCATCTCGCACTTCGCGCAGGACCAGCTTGGTGAGGTCGTCTACGTGGACCTGCCCGGCGTGGGTGACGTTCTCTCCGTCGGAGACAGCTTCGGCGAGATAGAGTCGGTCAAATCGGTCTCCGAGCTCTTCGCTCCGGTCTCAGGCGAGGTCGTCGAGATCAACGGTGCCCTCGGCGATTCTCCCGAGACGGTCAACTCCGACCCGCACGGTGACGGCTGGATGGTCAAGGTTCGCCTTGCCGACGCCGGTGAGCTCGACGCGCTCATGAGCGCCGAGGAGTACGACGCCTTCATCACTGAGGGCTAGCACCTGATGAGATACATACCTGTCACGTGCGAACAGCGCGAAGCCATGCTTCGCGCTGTCGGCGTTGCCATATCAGATGACCTGTTCGATGTCATTCCGAAAGCGGTGCGGCTCGAAGGTGGGCTGAACCTGCCCCAGGGCCTCACCGAGATCGAGCTCGATTCTCAGCTGCGTGCTCTGGCGGACTCCAACGAACCCGCTACCTCGCTCGTGAGCTTCCTGGGCGCGGGTTGCTACGACCACTACATTCCGAGCGTGGTCGATCACGTCATCTCGAAGCCGGAGTTCTTCACGGCCTACACGCCGTACCAGCCCGAGGTCAGCCAAGGCACGCTCCAGTCGATCTATGAGTACCAGTCGATGATCTGCGCGCTGACGGGCATGGATGTCTCCAACGCGTCGATGTACGACGGCGCAACGGCGCTGGTCGAGGGCGCGCTGATGGCGGCGCGCGTCACCAAGCGGCACCGCGTGCTGTGCTCGCCGACGGTGCATCCGGAGTGGCAGAACACGCTCGTGACCTATGCGGACGCGGGAACGCTTGAGATCGCGGACTATCCGGCGGTCGAAGGTGGCCTCACGAGCCTTCCCGACGTCGCGGCGCAGCTGGCCTCTGGCGACATCGCCGCGCTTGTCGTGCAGTCACCGAACTTCTTCGGCGGGCTCGAGGACCTCGGTGAGCTGGCACGCCTCGCGCACGAGGCCGGAGCACTGCTCGTTGTGGCGTCCAATCCGATACTGCTCGGCATTCTCGAGCCGCCCGCATCGTTCGGCGCCGATATCGTGGTAGGTGAGGGTCAGGCCCTCGGCAATCCGATGTCGTACGGCGGCCCGGGCCTCGGCTTCTTCGCCTGCCGCTCGGCGCACGTCCGGCAGATGCCGGGACGTGTTGTCGGCCGCACGACCGACGTGGACGGCAACGGGGCCTTCGTGCTCACACTCGCAACGCGCGAACAGCACATCCGACGCGAGAAGGCCACGAGCAACATCTGCAGCAACCATGCGCTCAATGCGCTCGCCGCGTCGGTGTACCTCGCCGCCGTCGGGCAGAACGGGCTGGCGGGAATCGCGCGCGCAAGCGTCGCGAAGGCGCACTACCTGCGCGACGCGCTGCTGGCCACAGGCAAGTTCACGTCGCCCTGGGAGACGTCGTTCGGCTACGAGTTCACGCTGGCCTACGAAGGCGATGTAGCCGCGATGCACACCGCGATGCTCGACCACGGCTTCCTCGCCGGCGTGAGCGTCGCAGACGTCGAAGCCGAATGGCCCACCGGGCTGGACTCCGCGCTCGCCGAGCACCTCGTGGTATTCGCGGTCACCGAGAAGCGCACTCGACCCGAGATGGACGCGTTTGCCCAGGAGGTGGCTTCGCTGTGACCGAGAAACTCACGCATACGCCCGGCATGGCGCCCGCACGTGGTCCCAGAGAACTCATCTTCGAACTCGGCTCGCCGGAGTCGCGTTGCGTCGAGGCGGCCCCGCTCGATGTCCCGCTCACGTCGGTCGACGAGATGCTCGGCGGATACGGGCGCAAGGTTGCGCCCGTGCTTCCCAACGTCACCGAGCTCGAGATCATGCGCCACTACACGCACCTCGCGTCGATGAACTTCGGCGTGGATTCCGGCATGTATCCGCTCGGCAGTTGCACGATGAAGTACAACCCGCGCATCAACGAGGATGCGTGCCGTCTGCCGGGCTTCGCGGGACTGCACCCGTATCAGCCCGAGGAGACCGCTCAAGGCGCACTCGAGCTCATGGTCGGTCTGTCCGACGCGCTCGCCGAGATTTCGGGACTGCCCGGCGTGTCTCTGCAGCCGGCGGCCGGAGCTCACGGCGAGCTCTCCACGCTCATGGTCTTTCGCGCGGCACACACTGCCAAGGGCGACCCTCGCAAGAAGGTCATCATCCCCGACACGGCGCACGGGACGAATCCGGCGTCCGTGACAATGTGCGGCTACGAAGCCATCACCATCCCGAGCAACGAGCAGGGCGGCGTCGACCTCGATGCGCTCAAGGCGGCGCTCGACACCGATGTCGCAGCGTTCATGCTCACGAACCCCAACACAGTTGGCCTCTTCGACGAGAACATCCTCGCGATCACGGAGGCGGTTCACGCGGTGGGCGCGTATGCATACTGCGACGGTGCCAACCTCAACGCCATTCTCGGCAAGGCGCGCCCGGGCGACATGGGCTTCGACGGCATGCACATCAATCTGCACAAGACGTTCTCCACGCCGCATGGCGGAGGCGGCCCGGGTTCAGGGCCGATCTGCGTCTCGGATGAGCTTGCGCCCTTCCTGCCTGGCCCGCTGCCCGTCGAGTTCGAGGACGGTTCGTTCGGATTGGGCTGGCCTGAGAGCACCATCGGACGCGTCCGTGCCGGCTACGGCAACTTCGGCGTGATGGTGCGTGCCTACGCGTACGTCATCGCGCTCGGGGCCGAAGGATTGACCGAAGTCGCCGAGCAGGCGGTTCTCTCGGCGAACTACCTCAAGGTCCGGCTCCAGGGCACCTTCGATGTCCCGTACGGCCCGACGTGCATGCACGAGTTCGTGATGTCTGGTGGCAAGCAGAAGCGAGAGAGCGGTGTCCGCACGCTCGACATGGCCAAACGCCTGCTCGACTTCGGATTCCACCCGCCGACGATCTACTTCCCGCACCTCGTTGACGAGGCGATGATGATCGAGCCGACCGAGACCGAGCCGCTTGAAGCGCTCGACGCGTTCGTCGCCGTCATGATCAGGATCGCTGCCGAAGCCGCGAGCGATCCCGAGCTCGTCAAAGGTTCGCCCTACAGCACGCCGGTCCGTCGCCTCGATGAGGCGGGCGCGGCTCGCAATCCCGACTTGCGCTGGAATCCGAGCACAGGGGAGTGACCCGCTGCACGTGACCGCCACTTGGCGACTGCTGATCGACGATGGCCCGGCCGAGGGTGCCTGGAACATGGCTCTCGACCGGGCCGTTCAGCTTGCCTGCGATGCGAGGCACGTGCCGCCGACGTTGCGCCTGTACTCGTGGGTGCGGCCAACGGTGACGCTCGGACGCTTCCAAGACGCCGCGGGCGTGGACCGGGTCCTGTGTGCCGAGCGTGGCATCGACGTGGTGCGACGTTTCACCGGGGGTCGCGGCGTGCTTCATGACGACGAGGTCACCTACTCGCTCGTCGCAGGCCTTGCCGACGAGATCCCGAAGGGAACAGCCGCCTCGTATCGGATGCTGTGCGCTGGTCTGGTCGAGGCGTACCGTCTGCTCGGCGTCGAAGCATCCCTTACTGCGCGTCCGCGGGGGAGCGGCTCATCGGCTGCGTGCTACTTGCATGCGACCGCAGCAGACCTCTCGCTCGGAGCGATGAAGCTCTCGGGCTCGGCGCAGGTGTGGAGCGGCGAGACGGTCCTGCAGCACGGCTCGTTCGTCATCTCACGCGATGTCGAGCTCGAGGCTCGCGTGTTCCGCCTCGCTGAGACCGATTCGCGGCGGCTCGCCGTCGAGACAGCGACGCTGGTAGGGTCCCTTGGCAGTCGGCCGTCGCGCGAGCAGATCCTCGAGGCGGTGCACAGCGGGGTAGCCCGCGGACTCGGGGTCTGCTTCGTCCGTGGACAGGTCACAGACGAGGAGCGCGCGCATGCGTCGCGCCTTCTGGCTGAGGTATCCGCAGACCGACTTCCTGCGCGTGCTGGCGTCAGAGTCTCAAGGTAGGGTTCACGTCGAGGCGCAAGTGAGGGGATTATCGGCTACAATCGCAGTACAGCACGTCCTGAGGGGAAAGGGACTGAGATGACTGTGCATGAAGAAAGCGACGATGCCCTGCTCGGCTTGGAGCACAAGTCGAACGAAGAGCTCCACACGCTGCTTGACGACCTGTACGCCGAGGAGCAGCGAGTCTCGTATCGTCGTCGGGTGTTGCACGGTAAGATCGACATCCTGCGTGCGGAGCTGGTTGGCCGGCTGAAAGCCGGTCGCGAGGCAGGAAGGGATGTCATCAGCGGTCACGATGTGGACCGGCTGATCGATATCCTCGCCAACGACCTGCGCGGTGTTTCCCGTTTCGACGTCGCAGAGGAGCTCGCTTCGGGCGATTTCGACGGATCTGATGCGGACGATGAGTCCTAAGGACCTTCCAGGTCGGCGAACGCCGATCTGTTGCTGACAAAGGAGGACGCGTGGCTGGCAGCATCAATGAGCGTTTGAAGCAGTTCTTCGAGGATCTCGCGAGCGATCCGATTGAAGAACGCGTCATCGAGTACGTTATCCGTGAGATGCGCAACGGTCGTGGTCTCATGCAGGTTATGGAAGACCCCTACGTTCGGAATCGGCTCACCGATGCCAAGCGCGAGGATGTCCTCGAGAATCCTGAGGTCATCGACGCCCTCGAGGCCGAGATCAGAACGGCGTTCAAGTCCCCGGACATTGGTTTCTCCAACTAGACACACGTGAAGCGAGGGAGTGATCGCCATGGCGGAATGCCCGGCCTGTGGCGCGACTGTGAGTCCCGATGCGAGTAACTGCGAGTCGTGCGGCGCGAGAATCGCCGGCGCGACCGCCTCGTTCGCCCCGGTCATGACCGAGGAGAACACGCCCGCCCCCATGTCCGTGGGTGTCGGTGGGCCTGTGCTGGTTGTCCGTAAGGGCCCCCAATCAGGCGAAAGCTTCTTCATCGATCGGGAGAAGCTGACCATCGGGCGCGATCCTGAGAGCGATATCTTCCTCAACGACATGACGGTGTCGCGAATGCACGCCGTGATCGAGTGCCACGACAACTCCGTCTCGGTTCGCGATGCCGGGTCCCTGAATGGCACCTACCTCAACGGTTCATGGGCCGATTCCGCTCACCTCTCCGACGGCGACGTGCTCCAGATAGGCACCTTCCAGATGATCTTCCGTACGAACAGCGAGGGCGTGTAGCGATGAGCGGACGAGACTACCTCACAATCGGCGAGGTCGTCCGGAGGTTGCAGAGCTCCTACCCCGACCTTTCGATCTCAAAGGTGAGGTTTCTGGAAGACGAGGGGCTCGTCGCCCCCGAGCGTACGCAAGGCGGCTACCGCAAGTTCTCGCAGGCGAACATGGCCCGGGTCGAGATGATCCTCAGGTTGCAGAAGGAGCACTTCCTCCCGCTGGCCATCATCCGCGAGAAGCTGGCGGACTTCGACCGGGGCAGGATCCCCGTCGAGCTGCAGCGCGGCTCGGTCGGCATGACGGAGCCGCTGCCACTTCTCGCCGAGGAAGAAGGGGCGTTGCCGCTCGAGGAGGCGCCGGACGCCTTGGGCATCCCGGTGTCGTTCGTGCGCGAACTCGCTGAGTTCGGTCTCGTCGAGATCGGTCGAGAGGAGCGCGTGGAGGTCATCTCGCGTCCCGACATCCAGGTCATTCATGCCGCGTGGGACCTGCGCCGCTTCGGTGTGGAACCGCGACACCTCAAGATGTACGAGAACTTCGCCGATCGAGAGGCTGCGCTCTTCGGGCAGATCCTCATGCCGACGTTCCGCCACCGCACGGCCGACACGCAGCAGAAGCTCGGCGAGACGCTCACTGAGCTCGGTGCGCTCACTGACGGTCTCAAGAGCCGACTGTTCAGACGAGCGTTGGGTCGCGTCTTCGAGGATCTCGGATAGGGCATGACGTCGGGGCCTGACAGCCGCAGCGGGCGCCCATTCGCAGGTCCGTCCCACCCGCCACTCGATGAGATCTCGTTCGCCCATTCCAGCGAGCGGGTGGCCGCCGAGATACTCGACTTCTACCGGATCGCGTGGGCGTATGAGCCAACGACGTTTCCCATCGAGTGGGATGCTAAGGGCAACGTTATCGCGTCGTTCTCGCCCGATTTCTACCTGCTGGATTTCGATGTGTATATCGAGCTCACCACGATGTCTCAGAAGCTGGTCACGAAGAAGAATCGCAAAGTCCGTCGTCTGAAGGAGCTCTATCCCGACGTGAACATCAAGATCTTCTACCAGAAGGATTTCCGGCTGCTGCTCGCGCGCTTCGGAATGTCGTCTGAGGCGGTCGCCCACGCAGACGGCGGCGGAGTCATCGCATCCCCGGACGACTCCGAGGTGCAGCGATGAGTGCCGTCATGCCCCCGTACTTCGACCACGTCGTGGTCGATGAGGCCGCCATCAAGGCACGCGTCGCTGAGCTGGGAAGACAGCTCGCAGAGGACTTCGCTGGCGAGGATCTCCGGCTGGTGACCGTGCTCAAGGGCGGGCTATTCTTCCTGTCCGACCTCTGTCGCGCCATCGACATGCCCTTGACCATCGACTTCCTCGCGGTCACGCCGTACGAGCAAGGGCGCGGAGGTGTCGTGCAGGTGACCAAGGACCTGTCTGATGACATCAGCGGAGCAAGCGTCGTGCTGGTCGAGGACGTCGTGGACACCGGCCTGACAGTGAACTACATTCTCTCGATGCTGAAGCGGCGATCGCCCAAGCGCCTCGAAGTGTGCACGTTCCTCGACAAGCCCGCTCGCCGGATCGCTGCGGTTCCTATCGCCTACACCGGTTTCGAGATCCCCGACAGGTTCGTCGTCGGGTACGGGCTCGATCTCAACGGCAGGTATCGGAACATGAGCTCCATCGTCGCACTCGACGATGCGGCGATCCTGCCCTGATTCGACCTTTCGTGCGATGAGGGTGGGAGCGGAGAGCAGGGGAGCGCCTCTACGGTCCGCCGTTCTGCCGAGTATGTTGAGCCGCCGACCCGCAACCGAACGAAATGTCGTGCCGAGCCGGGACTTTAGCAGTACGCTATGCCAGTTGTCGCAACGCTTTTAGGAGGAACCGTGGATCTCGCTAGCTACATCCGGGACATTCCCGATTGGCCCAAAGAGGGTGTCGTGTTCAAGGACATCACGCCACTGCTCGCTAGCCCCGAGGGCTTCCGTGCGGCAATAGACAAGCTCGCCGAGGAGTACGCGGATGCCGGCATCACCAAGGTGATGGGCGCAGAGGCTCGTGGCTTCATCTTCGGTGGGGCGTTGGCCTACAAGCTCGGTGCCGGCTTCGTGCCCGCGCGAAAGCCCGGTAAGCTGCCATGGAACACCACGTCTGTCACGTACGATCTCGAGTACGGCACCGACTCACTTGAGGTCCACGCTGACGCGCTGGGCGAGCAGGACGTCGTCCTGATCGTCGACGACGTGCTGGCCACAGGTGGAACTGCCGCTGCAAAGGCGGAGTTGGTCAACGCTGTAGGTGCCCGGGTTGCCGGTTTTGCGTTCCTCATCGAACTCGACTTCCTGAGCGGTCGAGACAAGCTTCCCGCTCAGTCCGGAATCGTGTCGTTGATCCACGTCGACTAGGACACGTGTCCAGCACGCTGGACAGCGCGGTTGGATACTCACGCATCGAGGTGCCGGCTTCAGAGTCTTGAGGCCGGCACCTTCTCATTCGTCGCAGCAACGATCGCGCACACCGCTCGGGCAGGTAGGACGTGGGTGTGGGAGATGCTAGTATGGTGGGGTCCTGGCACGCTGGTTGGAACCACCTCATTTCGCAGTCGCACGTCGCAGTCGCAGCAGGAGGCCTGAGTGCGGACACATGCCCAATCTGCGCTCGTCCGGTTTGCGGTCGTGGCGCTCGTAGCATTCCTCTTTGTCGGAAGTGTCGTCCCTGCCCAGGCAGCGCTCAGTAACGCGGCGATTCGCGCGAAGCGCCAACAGGTCGATGACGCGACCAAGAAGTCCGATCAGCTCTCGACCGATCTGGAGTTGCGCGGCGAAGAACTCGCTCAGATCGAGGACGCCGTAGCCAAGACGCGCAAGCAGATCGCCGCGACAGAGGCAGATCTTGAGCAGGCCGACCTCGACCAACGACACGCGGAGACGCTTCTGGGGCGGCGTGCTTCGGGCATCTACCGTAACGGGCCCGTCGATGTCGTTTCCGTCTTCGTCGGTGCGACCGACTTTCAGGACTTCATAACCCGACTTGACCTGATGAGGCGCATCGGACGCAGCGATGCTTCGATCGTTGCGGGGGTCAAAGACGCCAAGGCACGCGTCGTCACGGCGCAGAAGTCGCTCGAGGCGCGTCAGGCTGAGCAGATCTCGCTTCGCACGCAATCGCGCCGCAAGCAGGCTGAACTGGTTCAAACGTACGAGAGCCAGCAGAAGTTCATCGCCGGACTCAATGGCGAGCTCAAACGGCTGATGGCTGCTGAGCGGGTGCGCCTCGAGCGAATCGCGGCTGAGGCCGCGGCACGGGCTGCGCAAGCGGCGCGCGATGCAGCGCAGGCGAACGCCAACAACCCACAGCACATCCTGCCCTTCGATCCGACGAAACTGGGCAGTCCTCACACGGGTGCTGTTGCTGTCGCCAAACACTTCCTCGGCGTCAGGTACGTGTGGGGAGGGACCTCACCCGATGGGTTCGACTGCTCGGGACTCATGCTCTACAGCTACGCGCAGGTCGGGGTCCAGCTCCCTCGAACCAGTCGCAGCCAGTTTCGGGCCGGAGCCTACATCCCACCGAACAGGGTCGATCTGCTCCAGCCGGGCGACATGGTGTTCTTCGGGATCGGGGGCGACCCCAACCGCATTCATCACGTTGGCATGTACGTGGGCGGTGGTGACTTCATCCACGCGCCGGCGACCGGAGACGTGGTACGCATAGTCTCACTGGGAGGGCGTATCGCGTCGCGTGGCGACTACGTCGGGGCCTGCAGGCCCTAGCTTCACCGAGTTCCCATTCGAACATCCCCAACCATCGCTGCTGCGGCATCGCCGCCGCTCACGTATGGTACGATTTGCCTACCCTGCGACGCGGGGGAGAGGGAGAGGATGCCATGAGCCGTACCTTGCTGTCTGGTAACGAAGCCGTGGCACAAGGCGCCTGGGAATCGGGCGCCGCCGTGGGTGTCGGGTACCCAGGAACGCCATCAACGGAGACGCTCGAGCGATTCGCCGGACTGCCGGGCGTCTACGCTGAGTGGGCTCCCAACGAGAAGGTTGCTCTCGAGGTCGCTGCAGGAGTCTCACTTGCCGGCTCGCGCGTGCTGGTCGCCATGAAGCACGTGGGACTCAATGTCGCGGCGGACCCTCTCTTCACGCTTGCCTACACCGGAGTGTGCGGCGGGCTGGTCATTCTGGTCGCAGACGACCCCGGTATGCACTCCTCCCAAAACGAGCAGGATTCCCGGAACTACGCGGCGTTCGCCCGCGTGCCGATGCTTGAACCGTCGGACTCGGCCGAGGCACTCGCGTTCACGCGCGAGGCATTCGAGATATCGGAACGCTACGACATTCCGGTGATGATTCGCTCGACAGTGCGCGTCAGCCACGCGAAATCCCTTGTGGAAACCGGCGCGCGCCATGATCGCCCGTCGCGCGGTGCCTACAAGACCAACCCCGCCAAGTGGGTGATGATGCCCGCGATGGCGCAGAAGCGCCGTGTGGACTTGGATCGCAGAGTCCTCGAGCTTGGCGCCTTCGCCGACGATTCGGCCATGAACCGCGCCGAGTACCGCGACCGTGCCATCGGCATCGTCTGCTCCGGCGCCTCGTACCTGCACGTGCGCGAGGGTCTGCCGGAGGCGTCCACCCTGAAGCTCGGTATGAGCTACCCGTTGCCCGAGCATCAGGTGCGGGAGTTCGCCGAGGGGGTCGAGACGCTCTATGTGGTCGAGGAGGCCGACGACTACCTGTCGCGCTCTCTTCGTGCCCTCGGAGTCGCAGTCGCGCCGCTGCCGATCGCGCGCGCCGGGGAGCTTTCTCCGGGTGCCGTGCGCTCCGCCTTCGGCCAGCCGCTTCCTTCTCTGCGCGAAGCCGACGACACGCTGCCTCCGCGCCCTCCGCTCATGTGCCCCGGCTGTCCTCATCGTCCGGTCTTCGCCGAGTTGCGCGCTCTGGAAGCCGTGGTGACCGGTGACATCGGGTGCTACACCCTGGGCGCGCTCAAACCGCTCTCCGCTATGGATAGCTGCGTCGACATGGGCGCGTCCATCGGCATGGCGCACGGTGCCGAACTGGTCGGGGGAATTGCCGAGCGGCCTGTCGTCGCGGTCATCGGTGACTCCACCTTCGCGCACTCGGGTATCACGGCGCTCATGAACACCGTCTACAACGGGGGCGGCGGCACCGTCGCCATTCTCGACAACAAGATCACCGCTATGACCGGGCATCAAGGTAATCCGCTCAACGGGATCACGCTCCAGAACCGCGCCTCGCACGAGGTCGATCTCGAGGCGCTCGTGCGTGCGATCGGCGTGAAACGCGTGCGCGTGGTCAACCCACACGGGGCTGCCGCTGTCCGGGTGGCCTTTGCCGAGGAGATCGCCGCCCCTGAGCTTTCGGTCATTATCTTCCGCGCACCGTGCGCGCTTCTCGTACCCGACAGAGGCGATCCGTTCGCAGTGATCGAGGACGCTTGCACGAGTTGCGGCGCCTGCATCAAGCTCGGCTGTCCGGCTATCGGCAAGGACGAGTCGACGTCACGCGCGTATATCGATGTATCACTGTGCGTCGGATGCCGACAGTGCGTTCAAGTGTGCAAGTACAACGCGATCCAACACGCGGGACCGTCGTGCGACTACAAGGGGGCTGACGTCAGATGAGCGTCATCACCGTCATGCTCTGCGGCGTAGGCGGCCAGGGGACCATCCTGGCGGCGGACCTGCTCGCGAAAGTCGCCGCAGCCGCGGGCTTGGACGTCAAGCTCTCCGAGGTCCATGGGATGTCCCAGCGAGGCGGGAGCGTTGACACCGTCGTCAAGTTCGGCGACGAGGTGCTCTCTGTGGTCACCGACCCAGGCATGGTCGATCATCTCGTTGCGTTCGAGATCATCGAGGGCATGCGCCGGCTCCACTACGTCAAGCCGGAGGGGCGCCTCATGGTCAACCCCACCGCGATTCGTCCTCTGCCGGTGCTTACCGGTGAGCTGCCCGTTCCGCACGGGCTCCAGGCCATTCTCGATGACGAAGGCGCGATCTTCATCGACGCCGATGAGCTCGCGTGTGAAGCGGGGAGTCCCAAGTCCGCTAACGTGGTGCTCATGGGCGCTCTGTCGACGGGTCTGGCGTTTGACGAGGCACTCTGGCGCGAGGTGATCGCCGACCGCGTACCGCCAAAGACGATCGAGGCGAACCTCCGCGCGTTCGAACTCGGCAGGCAAGCGTGCATGAGAGGGGAGTGCGCACTGTGAATGTCAGGCAGTTGAGCGTCTTCATAGAGAACAACGGCAAGGTGAGCGAGGCCACCGACGTACTCGGAGTCTCCGAGGTCAGCATCCGCGGATTCTCAGTGTCGGACAACTGCGACTATGGGGTGGTCAGGCTCATCGTTGATGACCCCGAGAAGGGTCGAGACGCGCTGGCTGACGCCGGTTTCAACGTGAAGATGAACGACGTCGTCTGTCTGGACCTTCCCGACCGTCCGGGCGGCCTCGCGGGTCTGCTTAAGGGCGTGTCTGACTCCGGTGTGGTCATCGAGTACGTGTACTCACTCATCTCCACGCACGTGGTTATCAACGTCGCGGATGCCACGAGAGCGGTCGCGCTCCTTCGAGACCCCTCGCTCCACATCGTCTCGCAAGAAGAAATTTCCAGTATGTAGTGAAGATCGGGTTCTATCCGTTGTTCACTTCGAGAGAAAAGGTCGGCCACGTGTCAATGTGGGTCACACTTGCGATAGGGGCGGGGAGCGTGCTCCTGCTGGTGGCTGCGGTCACCGGTGGCGTGCTTGCGTGGAGAGCAGCAGAGCGCCGGTACCTCTTGCGTCTCATCAGTCGCAGGGAAGCCGTCCTCGCGGTGCGGCAGGTCCTCGAGGGCGCTGTCATGCGTCTGGCGGAGGGGAGCGACGAGCGACTTGAGATGTTCTCGTCCGATGCTGATTCGGCCGACAGGCGGGTTCTTTGCGAGGTCGCGTCTCGCGCTCAGGTGCTCGCTGACGAGTTGGATGTGATGGCGCTTCCCAAGCGGCTCATTCCTGCCGCAAGGGCCTTGAGCGATGCCGCCTACGTGGTGGCACGTGAAGCGGGGAAGGTACTACACGATGAGAAGGGCGACCGGGCGCTCGAGGAGCTCGGGTCGATCGATCTCGAGGCGGTCTCGCATGTGTTTGAAGTTGCGACGAGTGCGGTCTCGAGTGCGTGCAGATCGTGCGGCGTGGACGAAGACTCCACTGTCTATGGCGGGGGGCTCTACCTGTGACGACCGGGACCAAGATGCTACGGGGCGCGGTAGGACTGTTGGTTGTCGGCATCCTCTTTCTCGTAGTGATGAACTGGTGGGGGGATTTCAAGACCGCAAAGAGCGCCGTTCCGTCCAAGGAGGCCACCTCGACGGTGTCATCGCCGGCGACCGGTACGTCCAAGCCCGTCAAGTCCGCCTCGTCGACCGTCGTGGTCTTGATAGACGGCCTGAACTTCCGAGTCAACCCCGCAGGCGACGCGAAAGCCATCAGGGGCCTGGCCAAGGGAGACAAGCTGACGTTCGTCGCCAAGAAGGACAACTGGTATCAGGTCAAGGATGCGAAGAACACGGTCGGCTGGGTTACCGCCGACTCCCAGTACACGCGTCTAGAGAAGCCCTAGATGAAGGTGCTCAGATGAGCCGAATCATCGGCAATGCCGACGAGTTCTGGCGACTACGCCTGACGCGTGTTGACACGACTGATGGGTTCGACTTGGAATGGCATGATGACATTCTCTATCGCGCCCCCAAAGTCGACCACGGCGACGAGGTCGAGTTCTTCCACGTGGAGGCGATTCAACTCGATGATAGCGACCACGTGGTGCGGGTTGCCACGTTCGGTGCATCGTCTGAGGCTCGTGAGTTCCTGGCGATCGCCGAAGAGAACCTCGGCCTTATGTCTAAGTCGGAGTTCGAGGCACAGTACCTTCCCGCCGAGGAGTCGGCCGACGAGCTCGAGCAGAAGTAGCCTCCCTTGAGCTCGGTACGCACGGTCTGAGGCAAGCCCCACGGTTCGTGATGCAGGGGATTGGTCTCTGTGTCCTTACTTTACATAAGATGCATTATCAGACATTTAGCCGTGCGTGGAGGAGGTAGTGAAGACCCCTCTCGGCCGGTCCTCGTGCTCATCATGAACTCGCTTGCACAGGAAACACGTGGTTGCGCTACACGTGAAGCGGCCCCGGACCGCGTGTCTCGCAGTCCGGGGCCGTCATGTACGCGCAGGCTCGCGCGTCGGTGTGTGCGCTTAGCTGACCTTCTTCGACTCCGTGGCCTCGACCTGGATGTCGGCCACGAATGACGGTGAGTCGACTGCCAGACCCTCCGACTCCTTGGGCAGGATGAGGTTCAGGATCACGCCCAGTAGCGTGGCCAGAGCCATGCCGGGAACCGAATACCGTCCCAAGGGAATCGAGAAGCCGCCGGTCTCCATGCCGATACCGATTACCAGCACGACGCTGGACATGATGAGGTTGCGGCTGTGTCCGTAGTCGATGCCGCTCTTGACGAGCAGACGCAGCCCGCTCGACGCGATGAGGCCGAACAGGAGCAGCGAGATGCCGCCCATGACCGGTGTCGGAATCGAGTTGATGGCGGCGCCGACCTTGGGCACGAAGCCTCCGATGATGAATGCCAGGCCACCGGCATACCAGAAGAGCTGCGTCGCGTAGACCTTGGTGACGGCCATAACGCCGATATTCTCGGCGTAGGTTGTCGACGGTGTGCCTCCGAGGGCGCCTGAGATCACGGTGGCAAGGCCGTCGCCGAAGAGCGATTCGGGAAGCAGCGGGGTGAAGTCCTTGCCGGTGATCTCATTGATGACCAGAAGGTGCCCGATGTGTTCGACGATGACTACGAACGCGACCGGCGCGATGATGATGATCGCGTTGAAGTCGAACGTCGGCAGTGTGATGTTGGGTAGCCCGACCCAGCCGGCCTTGGCGATGCCCGAGAAGTCCACGAGGTTCAGCGGGATGGAGACCACGTAGCCCACGATGACGCCGAGGAGGACCGGAATCGTCTTGAGGAAGCCCTTGAAGTACGACGAGAAGATGATCGCCGATGCGAGCGTGATGAAGGCCACTCCCAGACCGGTGAGGCTGATGCCCTTGGTCGGATCAGCGAAGGGGAACATCGACATCTTCACGGCCGTTGCCGACAGGCCGAGCCCGATGACGATCACCACGGCGCCGACAAGGGCCGGCGGCAGCAGCTTGCTGATCCAGCCGGTGCCGAAGACCTTTACGAAGCCGGCGACGATCATATAGACGAAGCCGGCAGCAACCAGACCGCCGAGAGCGGCTGGCAGGTTGCCCTTCCCCGCCGCAATTGCCGCTGAGCCGCCACCTACGGCGATGAGCGGCGCGATGAAGGCGAAACTGGAGCCCAGGTAGCTCGGGATCTTGTTGCGGGTGCAGATCAGATAGATGATCGTGCCGATACCGGAGGTCATCAGTCCCACTCCGGGATCGAGGCCTGTCAGGATCGGTACGAGGACCGTTGCTCCGAACATGGCCATGAGGTGCTGAGCGGAGAGCGGAAGCGCCTGCAGAAGCGGTAGCTTCTCGTCAGTCTGGATGATGCGATCGAATGCCACGTGTGTCTCCTACCTCCCATTCTTGTATTGCAGGAAGGCCCCGGTCATCTGACCGGGGCCTTCTGTGCGGGACTAGGTGAACAGACCCAGAATCGGAGCCTGCAAGAACGCAAGCAGGAACGCGATCGATGCCACCCACATCAGCGGGTGCACCTCGCCGATCTTGCCGTGGAAGAGCTTGATGAGCACGTAGCTGATGAAGCCAAGACCGATTCCCCAGCTGATGTTGTAGGTCAGCGGGATGCCGACGATGGTGAGGTATGCCGGGAAGGCTTCCTCGAGGTTGTCCCACGGGATGTCACGAACGGTGCGCATCATCAGGAAGCCGACGATGATCAGCGCGCCCGCGGTGATCGGGAACGAGGTGAAGCTTGGAACCGGTACATCCGCCGGAATCTTGAAGCCGGAGTTGGCGAAGGAGGCGAATCGCTCGGCGTTGGCGACCGGGAAGCCGCCGCCTACCATGCTGACGATCGGCGAGAAGAACACGGAGATCGCGAACAGAACGCCGGTGACGATCGCAGTGAGGCCGGTACGGCCGCCTTCAGCGACGCCTGCAGCGGACTCGATGTAGGTGGTGATCGACGAGGCGCCGACAAGACCGCCGACGCTCGCTGCGGCAGAGTCGACGAGGAGGATGTTGCGAATGCCGGGGACCTTGCCCTCAGCATCGGCGAATCCGGCCTGCTCGCCGACTGAGATGACGGTGCCCATGGTGTCGAAGAAGTCGGTAAGCATGACCGCGAACACCGCGAACAGCAGTGCGGGCGTGAATATCTGGAGCAGCGCCATGCCGCCCTTCACCTGCTGGAACGGGGCGAGGAAGGTCGAGAAGTCAGGTTGTGCGACGACCGCGCTCGGCAGGTTGGTGACGTTGAGGAGCAACGCCGCAACCGTAGCGACAACGATTCCCCACAGGATGTCGCCCTTCACCTTGAGAGCCATGAAGGCGAGGATCGAGAACAGGCCGATGAGCGTGACCCAGACGTAGGGCTTGGTGAAATCGCCAAGCGAGACCACGGTCGCCGCATTCGGCGTGATGATGCCGCCCTCGATGAGCCCGAGCAGCGTGATGAAGAGGCCGATGCCTACCCCGATCGCGCGCTTCAGGTCGAGCGGAATGGCGTTCATGATCGCCTCACGCGCACCGGTGAGCACGAGCCCGAAGATTATCAGGCCCTCAACGAAGATGACCGACATGCCAACCTGCCACGGAACGTTGGCCTGCTGGAATCCGATGATCGAGAAGGTCACAACGGCGTTGAGCCCCATACCGGACGCAAGCGCCAACGGACGGTTGCTGATGAACCCCATCGCGAGGCACATGAGCCCCGCGCCCAGAGCAGTGGCCGTCGCCGCGCCGGCGAACGGAACGCCGGCCGCCGAGAGGATGCCGGGGTTCACGAAGATGATGTAGGCCATGGTGAGAAAGGTCGTTACCCCTGCGAGAACCTCCGTGCGAAGGTTCGTTCCCCGTTCCTTGAACTTGAAGAAGGTCTCCATACCGTGCCCTTTCACTCTGCGGTTGTTGTCTAGTCCGATCGTGACGCCGGTCGACTGTGTTGGCAGATACCAGACTCCCGTAACTCACACCCTACGAGCCATCAATCCCCTCCGTGAGTGCTCTTCTTTCGCGAGGTAGAAGTACAAGCATCATCGGCCCTCTGTGAACAGGGAACCGAGGTACTCCGTCGGAGACTCCTCACCCGCTAGCGCGCGCACGAGCGCGGCCGCCATCGGCGGGCGCAGATCCAAAGACAGCAGGTCTTCGGGAGCGAAAAGTTCGACCGCTTCGACGCTATCATCGTCGGGCGCGTCGGTGATGGTGCCGCCGGTGATCTCGGCGGCGAAGGTGATGTTGACGAGGTGGCGCCGCCCATGGGGCGCGATGGTGTCGCTGATGAAGAGGGGCCGGCCGATCTTGGCCTCGAGGCCGGTTTCCTCGCTAATCTCGCGCAGGAGGGCGGCTTCGAGAGTCTCTCGGTAACCGACTCCCCCGCCAGGCAAGAGGTGATAGGTCTTATCGCCAGCGCGGTGTCTCACGAGCACCACGCTTCCGTCTCTGACCATGAGTGCTGCAACGCGTACGCGAGGGCTCTCAGACGCCGGTGCTGCCAAAGCCGTCCTCCCCTCGTACCGTGGTGGTGAGCTCGTCGACTTCCTCGAGCAGGCAGTGCTCCACCTTCTGGATAACGAGTTGCGCGATCTTGTCGCCCCTGGCGATCTGAATGGGGGTGTGGTGATCGAGGTTGATTGCGATGACTTTGATCTCGCCGCGGTAGTGACTGTCGATCAGACCGGGCGCGTTGACGAGCGACAGCCCGCTTCTGATTGCCAAGCCGCTTCTTGGCTGCACGAAGCCGGCGTGGCCTTCGGGAATCGCCACTGCGATGCCGGTACCGATGAGGATGCGGCTACCGGGGCTGATGAGCACATCGGATGCGGAGTAGAGGTCGAGCCCGGCGTCACCGGCGTGCGCGTAGCTGGGAAGCGGCAGGCCGGCATCGAGACGCTTTATGGACAGGCGCACAGGCGTTAGATCCCCCCTGCTACGGAACGACGAAGTCCGGGGTGCATCTAGATCAACGCTTTCAGTTCCGAGGTGAACTCATCAAGATCCTGGAACTCCTTGTAGACCGAGGCGAAGCGGACGTAGGCCACGCGATCCAGGTCGCGAAGGCGGACCAAGACCATGTCGCCGACCTGACGGCTGTCCACCTCGTAGCGAAAGGAGTTGTGAAGCTCGGACTCGATGTTGTCGATGAGGGCTTCTAGCTGATCGAGGCTCACGTTGCGCTTGGCAGTCGCCACCATCAGGCCTCGGAGGAGCTTGCCGCGGTCGAATGGCTCGGTTGCCCCATCCTTCTTGACGACCATCAGGGGCATCTCTTCGCGGCGTTCATAGGTGGTGAAGCGCTCGGCACAGCTGAGGCACTCGCGTCGTCGCCGAATGGCGTCTTGTGATTCCGAGATTCGCGAATCCACGACTTTCGTCTCGTCGTGACCGCAGAAAGGACACCGCATACCGTTCTCACCCCTATATCTAGGCTACCTAGGAAACTAGCACACTAGATATGGGGTAACAACGGTTGCCGGACAGGATTCTACACAATATGTGCGAGAAACCGCTTCACACGTCGTGTTTCGGCAGTGCGATCAGCGCAGGGCCACGGTCGCCGAGTCGGCAGCCGACGGGACTCTGAGGGTCGTGCCTGCCGCGAGTCTGCCTGCATCGAGGTCGTTAAGACGCGCGATAAGGTCGGCGTTCTGCGCGGTGTTCAGTCCACTGACGGGATGCGCGGCTGCGATCGTCCACACCGTGTCACCCTGCTCGACGCGTAGCATCGTTGTAGCGGTATCACCCGGTGGCGTGGTGCGCGATACGACAGGAGCGGCAAGCAGCAGCACGATGACCACGACCAAGGCCGCGACTTCGGCGACAGATAGGCGATCTGACACGCGCACCGAACGTCGTCGCGGCTGCGGGGCCGGCAGAGGACGGCGATGGGTCCACGTCGTGCGGCTGGTTGCGGTGGTGCAGTGCTCGCTCATGGGGCTCTTCCTTCACGGGTCCAGGTCCGTATCCGAGTACCACCCTAGCGAGTGGGTCTGACACGATGGCGTGCGCGATACGAACATGTGTTCGACCTCACTGTACACGAACATGTGTTCGGTGTGCAAGCCGTGCGAGCGAACGCATGTTTGCACCACTTCTGCGCAGCGGCTACACTCGAAACGCACACGTGTTCGATACCCGAGGGGGCCGGCGATGTCATACCAGCGCGAACTCACCAAGCGGCAGCAGCAGATCCTGGACTACATCCGCGGAGAGGTTCATCGGCGCGGCTATCCGCCGAGCGTCCGCGAGATCGGCAGTGCCGTCGGCCTGTCCTCGTCCTCAACGGTCCACTCGCATCTGGCGGCTCTTGAGGCGAAGGGATTCATCCGCCGCGATCCGACGAAGCCACGAGCGCTCGAAGTGCTCGACTACCGCGAAACGGACAGCGCCATCGACTACGGTTCGGTGCGCATGGTGCCGGTAGTCGGTCAGGTTGCCGCCGGCTCCCCTATCCTCGCCGCCGAGAACATCGAGCAGACGATGGCCCTTCCTGCCGAGATGGCCGATGAGTCGACGTTCATCTTGAAGGTACGCGGAGAGTCGATGATAGAGGCGGGCATCCTCAGCGGGGACTTCGTGGTCGTCCGACAGCAGCAGACCGCCAACAACGGCGAGATCGTTGTCGCGATGATCGAGGACGAAGCCACCGTCAAGACGTTCTATCGCGAAGCGGACCGCATCCGTCTTCAGCCGCAGAACGCGGCGATGGATCCCATCTACGCGCGTGACGTCACGATTCTCGGCAAGGTCATCGCGCTGTTCAGGCGGCTCTAGCGCTGACTGAGACCCATACTTGGCCCACCTACGATAGAAGGCCCCGCGCATGCGGGGCCTTCGTCGTCTCTGGATAGTCGGTGTCCGCAGCGATCCCGGCTCAGAGGCCCGGTCTAGTCGCGATCGGCGACCCGGTAAGGCTCGTAGTTTCCGGCCAGCTCCTTGCTCACGCGGAGGACCAGCTGCGTTCCCTCGTCGAGATGACGTTCGCTGAGAATCTGCGCGCGTTCATGCGCGAGGGCTACGAGATCACCGCGCGTGTAAGGGAGGACGACGGTGAGAGTCGCGCTTCCTCGGGCCGCCTCGTCTCCGATGCGCGAGATGAGCGCCACGAGCCCTTCACCCGTGAGGCCCGAGACGAACACGGCGTTGGGATAGCGGCGCTCAAGCGAGGCGCGTTCGTCGGCGGTGAGCATGTCCGACTTGTTGAACACGACCACGCTGGAGGAATCGTGCGCTCCGATCGTCTGGAGCACTTCTCGGACGGCCTGCATCTGCTGTTCCTGCTGCGGAGAAGCAGCGTCGGTCACGTGCAGGAGCAGGTCGGCCTCGTTGACTTCGTCGAGCGTCGACTTGAACGCCTCCACCAGGCCGTGAGGCAGCTTGTGGATGAACCCGACGGTGTCGGTGAGCGTGATCTCGCGTCCTTCGGGCAATGCGAGCCTGCGCGTTGTGGAGTCGAGCGTGGCGAAGAGCATGTCGGCCTGCAACACTCCCGCGCCAGTGAGCGCGTTGAGCAGGGTCGACTTGCCCGCGTTCGTGTAGCCGACGAGCGCGACGCGGAACACGCCGCTGCGCGCCCTCGACTTGCGTTGGAGCTCCCGCTCGCCAGAGACTCCCTTGAGTTCGCGCTTGAGCTCGCTGATGCGTCCGCGAGCGAGCCGACGGTCCGTCTCGAGCTGGCTCTCGCCGGGTCCTCGCGTCATCACTCCGCCGCCCGCGTACTTGTCCAAGTGACGCCACAGCCCGCGCAGACGGGGCAACAGGTACTCCATCTGCGCGAGTTCGACCTGCAGCTTGCCCTCTCGGCTCGTGGCATGCAGCGCGAAGATATCGAGGATCAGACCCGTCCGGTCGGCGATCTTCGTCTCCACGATCAGGTTCTCGAGGTTGGCCTGCTGTGACGGGCTCAGGTCATCGTCGAAGATGACGAGCGTGGCCTCGAGCTCCTTGACGAGCTCCATGATCTCTTCGGCCTTGCCCTTGCCGATGAACGTGCGCGGGTTGGGCTTGTCCATCTTCTGTGTCACGACGGCGACCACGTCAGCGCCTGCCGTCTCGGCGAGGCGTTCGAGCTCGGCGAGCGACTCCTCGGGGGGCCATTCGGTGTTTCCACGGTCCACGCCAACGAGCACCGCACGATCGCGGCGCTCGAGGTGCTGTGTCTCTGCGTGGGTAACCAGGCGTTCACCCATCTGAGGGCACGCCTCCTTTAAAGTGAGTTCTTGATGCGCTCGATAGCCGCTTCGAGGCGGTCGTCGGGCGTGGTCAGGGAGATGCGGATGTAGCCCTCGCCGGAGGGGCCGTAGGCAGACCCTGCGGCGACGATGACGTGAGCGTCTTCGAGGATCTTGGCCGCGAAGCTCGCGGAGGTGTAGCCCTCAGGAACCTTGGCCCACACGTAGATCGTCGCCATGGGCTTGAACGGAACCTCGATGCCGATCTTGGCCAGCGCATCGAGTACGAGGTCGCGACGACGCTGGTACATGGCGTTGAGCTCGACGATGGAGTCTTGCGGTCCGAGGAGCGCTTCGATGGCGGCGTCCTGGACGGCGGTGAACACGCCGGAGTCGATGTTGGACTTCACGGTGCCCAGCGCCTTGATCGCAGTAGCGTTGCCGCATGCGAACGCCACGCGCCAGCCGGTCATGTTGTACGCCTTCGAGCAGCTGAAGAGCTCGATGGCGACGTCCTTGGCGCCCGGGCGCTGCAGGAAGCTCGAGGCGACGTAGCCGTCGAAGCCGATCTCTGAGTAGGCGTTGTCGTGAACGATGAGCAGGTCGTGCTTCTTGGCGAACGCGATCGCGCGGTCGAAGTACTCGTCGTTGGCGACAGCCGACGTCGGGTTGTTCGGGTAGCTGAGGAACATCATCTTGGCCTTGGCGAGCACCTCGGGCGGAGTGGACTCGAAGTCCGCGAGGAAGCCGTTCTCCTCGGTCATGGGCATCCACCAGGTCTCGCCGCCGACCATGACGCCGCCGGTGTAGTAGACGGGGTAGCCGGCGCCGGGGACCAGCGTGTAGTCGCCGGGATCGACGAAGGCGGTGAAGAGGTGAGCGATACCCTCCTTGCTGCCGATCAGCGCGAGCATCTCTGTTGTCGAGTCGACCTCGACATCGAAGCGGCGCTTCATCCACTCGCTGCAGGCTGCGCGGTAGCGCGGCGCACCGGCGTAGCTCGGGTACTGGTGATTCGCCGGGTTCTTGGTGGCCCCGATCATGGCCTCCACGATGTGGTCCGGGGTCGCGGTGTCGGGGTCTCCGATGCCCAGCGAGATGACGTCGATGCCCTGCGCGGTGAGGAGTGCCTTCTTACGGTCGATCTCGGCGAACAGGTACGGCGGCAGATTGTCGATTCGCTTGGCAGTTCTCACAGGGTGATCTCCCCTTATATCGTCATTTGAATTCACGCGTGGCGCCGGTTCGGCGGCGCCACGCTCCTATCCTACCATCGGTATCCGTGCCGGTGCGTTTCGGACGTGTTACGGCTACTCCTCGGATTCGTCGTCGCCGATGATAACGACACCAGCGAAGACCTCCTCGGCCGGACCGGTCATGTAGACGTGTCCGTCCTCACCCCAGGATATTTCGAGTTCACCACCCGGAAGCTCGATGACCGAAGCGCGTCCGGTCCGCATCGTGAGGGCGCCGACGACCGCTGTGGCGCACGCGCCAGTGCCGCAGGCGAGCGTCTCTCCAACACCGCGCTCCCATACGCGCAAACGGATGACGTTCTCGCCCCCCAGTTCAGCGAACTCGACGTTGGTCTTGTTGGGGAACGCGCTGTGGTGCTCGATGATCGGCCCTAGCTCCCCGACGGGAGCCGTGTCGACGTCATCGACCCAGAGCACGCAGTGCGGGTTACCCATCGAAACGCAGCTGACCTCGAACGATCCAAGTTCGGTCTCCAGGGCGCATGCGACGACCGGATCTCCCGGGGCTTCACATCCGAGGGACGTGGGGATCTCGGCGGGCAGCACGAGAGGCTCGCCCATGTCGACGGTGGCCAGGTAGAGCGTCCCGTCGTCATCGCGTGTGATGCTGATCGGCTTGATGCCGCCCAGCGTTTCCACGCGGATGGAGTCGACGTCACGTCCGACGAGGCCGTGGTCGACGACGTACTTCGCGAAGCAGCGAATTCCGTTGCCGCACATCTCGGCGGTCGTGCCATCGGAGTTGTAGTAGAGCATGAAGAAGTCGGCGTCGGGCGTAGTCGCCGGACGGATGAGTATCAGCCCGTCGCCGCCGATGCCGAAGTTGCGGTCGCAGAACCACTGAATGGCTTCCGGGTCGAGATCGAGTTCTTCAGCGAGGTCGTCCATGACGACGAAGTCGTTGCCTAGGCCGTGCATCTTCACGAATGCGAGTTCCATGTAGGCGCTCTCTCTCACGTAGTGGTGGGTATGGGAGTCCTACCGGTGGCTGCCTTACGATTCCACCCAGTCGAGGGTGTCGAGTGCCACGTCGGCCGCCTCGGAGGTGTCGAGTTCGGTGACGTCGATCCACCTGATGCGGGGGTCGGCACGAAACCACGTGAGCTGGCGCTTCGCGTAGCGTCTCGAAGCCTGTTTGACCGCGATGATCGCCTTGTCGAGGTCGGCGCCCTTTTCGATGACCGGCACGAACTCCTTGTACCCGATGGCCTGAACGGCTGTGATCGCGTCGCGGAATCCTGCTGCGAGCAGTGCCTCGATCTCGTCGAGAAGTCCTGCGGCGAGCATGGAGTCGACGCGGGCGTCGATCCGCTTGTACAGCGGCCCGCGGTCCATCTCCAACCCGATGAAGTGCGTGTTGTAGATGCTCTCGCGCTCGGTGAAGCCCTCTCGTTGCTGGGCGTAGGAGACGCCATCATCGAGCATCTCGAGCGCTCGCACGACGCGCCGGGTGTTGTTCTGGTGGATGTGGACCGCGGACTCGGGATCCTTCTCGACGAGCAGGGCGTAGAGCGCCTCAGGGCCCTCCTTTGCGGCAATCGCCTCGTAGTGCTCACGCACGACGTTGCCGTACTGCTTGCCGCGCGGGAACTCCATGCGGTCGACGGCGGCACGGACGTAGAGCCCCGTGCCTCCCGCGACGATGGGAAGCGCTCCCCTTGTCGCGATGTCAGCGATAGCCGCGCGGGATTCGCCCTGGAAAATCGCCGCCGAAAACGGCTGACCGGGATCGACGAGGTCGATGCAGTGATACGGGATGCGTCGCTCCGCAACCGGTGGCTTCGCGGTGCCGATGTTCATTCCGCGATACACCAGCATGGAGTCCGCCGACACGATTTCGCCGCCGAGACGAACCGCGAGCTCCTCGGCGAGTGCGGTCTTGCCTACGCATGTGGGACCGACGACAGCCAGCACTTTTTGGAGTGTGGGGTCGGTCGGGACAGTCTCTTGGTATGTGCTCTCTGTGTGTGTCATGGTCTTAGTGTAACGCGCGATGCCAACCCTAGGTGTAACGCTCGACACGAAAACGCTCGATGGAGCAGCTCTCACCCGGCGAGATTCCGCCCTTTCGCATCGCGATACTGACCTGAGTGGTCACATCCTCCACGCCGTCGAGATCGGGTAGCAGCAGCCCCCTGCGGCGTCCCGAGGTGACGATGACCCCGTAGCTTGAGGGGTCGAGGTCGGCAAGCGAGCAGGATTCGGGCGCATGCAGCACGTCGACCGATATGTCGAGATCTGCGAGCTCGGAGGCGACCAGCGGAGAGAACCGCGGATCGTCTACAGCCGCCTCGATGGCGTTGTTGACTACCTCTTCGGCTAGCGTCGATTGCATCGGCGCGATCGTGCCGATGCACCCACGCAGGTCACCGCCGCGGTGCAGCGAGACGAACACGCCTGCAGTCGCGGGGTACTCATCGCCCGACAGCTCCTGCGCTGTGAGCTGCGTCCCGTGGCGGACCCACGATTCGATGGCGGTTCGGGCCAGCGTGACGATCTCGCTTGCGTCGTCCCCCGGTGACCCGCCCTTGCGACCCGCGGCAGCCCCGTCCCATGTTCCGCGATCGGTGCTCTCTAGTGCGCCGGCAGCTTGGAGCGCGGCGTCGCCGACGAGTGCGGTCAGGTAGCCCACCCCCCAAGGACCCTCGTAGGCTAGCACCCTCGTCGGAACGGGATCGTTGCCGGAGAACCCGCCGAGCGCGACGAACGAGCGCAGCCCGCACTCGCCCGCCGCATCAATCAGCTCAGGGTCGAGGCCCACGAGCGCGGAGAGCGTGCCCGCCTTCACGTGCTCGACCAGGACCGCGTCGAACTCGGCGCCTCGCTTAGAGAATCCCGCCGGAGCGCCTTGCTTGAGGCGATGGGAGCAGTCGCCGCTCGCGATGAACGCGACACGCCGTCCCAGCGAGTCGGCGGTTTCCCGCACGATGCGGCCGAGCTCCCGGTGAGTGGCAAGCGAGAGGAACGACAGAGACAGCAAGACCAGCCGATGCTGCTGTGTGGGCTCGAGGAATGACAGCGGCACGATGGCGGCGTGATCGAGCCATCCGCTCTGGAGTCGCTCGTCAGCACCACGTGGTGCAGTGGGGATGTCGGCGGCGTCGAGGCGCACCACAAGCGCCTCGGCTAGCTCAGGGTCTCCGGGCCACGCGTAGCTCGTCGGATCGCCGAACTGCGCCAACGAGCCCTCGATGCGCGCGCTCGTGTCGACGAGAAACGTGTCGTAGACGGCCGGCGCGTGCGGCGACATGAGGACGATCGTGTCGGGATCAAACGCTGCGAGCGCGTCACGCGCCAGGGCGAGCGCATCGAGCGACTGAAACGCGATGAGCGCCTCGTCGCCGCCAACGGAAGGCACGAAGATCGGCGGATGCGGGGCGATGATTCCGAAGCTGCCGGTGGCCATGGTGTGATCCCTCCGACGCAGGTGCTCGGGTGAGAGCTGCCCTGCCTGTGCCACGAGGAGCGCGCAGACCGGCAGTCCTACGAGTTAGTACCCCACATGCGCCCCGTGAGGAACCAGGTCTGCGCTTCTTCGATTTCGACGTCGAGGATGCGACCGTGGAACTCATCGGCAGTGTGGCCCGTCGGCACCGGCACGTGCACCATCTTGTTGCCAGGCGTTCTTCCGCTGAGCATGTTCTCGTCGCGCTTGCTTGCGCCTTCGAACAGCACGGGAAAGACCCGTCCTACCAGAGCGATGTTGTTCTCGAGTGCAGAACTGTGCACGAGCTCCACGAGCCGGTCGAAACGCTCATGCGAGACGTCGCGTGGTACGCGACCCTCCATCGCGGCGGCCGGCGTGCCGTCTCTCGGTGAGTAGATGAAGGTGAATGCGCCGTCGTAGTGTGCTGCCCTGACGACGTCGAGGGTGTCCTCGAAGTCCTGATCGGTCTCGCCGGGAAAGCCGACGATCACGTCTGTGGAAAGCGCGAGATCGGGAACGGCCGCCCGGATGCGCCCGAGCAGCTCGAGGTAGCTCGCCTGCGTGTAGTGGCGATTCATCGCCGCGAGCACCGTGTCAGAGCCGGACTGCACCGGCAGGTGCAGGAACGGCATGACGGCGGGCACCTCGGCCATCGCTTTGATGGTGGATTCCGAGAGGTCCTTGGGATGACTCGTGGCAAAGCGAATCCGCGCGATCCCGGTGCCTGCCACGGCTCGAAGCACTTCGGCGAAGCGGGGTTCGCCGTACAGGTCCCGTCCGTAGCTGTTGACGTTCTGGCCGAGGAGCGTGACCTCGAGCACTCCGTCAGCCAGGAGTTCTTGCACTTCGGCGACGATGTCTTCGATGGGCCGGGAGCGTTCCCGACCGCGCACGTATGGCACGACGCAGTAGGTACAGAAGTTGTCGCAGCCCACCGTTATCGGAATCCATGCGTGCCACGGGTGCTCCCGCTCGGACGGCAGATCGCTTGTGAAGTCGGTCGTCTCGGTCAGAATCTCGACCTGAGGTAGACGCTGACGTTTTGCGGTCTCGAGAAGTGCAGGAAGGTGGGCGACGTTGTGCGTGCCGAAGACAACATCGATGACGGGTATCTGGCGCAGGAGCGTCTCGCCGTCGCGCTGTCCGATGCAGCCGCCCACCGCGATGAGCTGCCCGGGGCGTCCCGCCTTCACGCCCTTCAGCGAGCGAACGTTGCCTCGCAGACGTTCGTCGGCGTTCTCGCGCACGCAGCACGTCATGAAGACGACCACGTCGGCGTCTTCGGGCGACTCGACGGCGCTCATGCCCTGCTCGCGCAGCAGTCCGGCGACGCGCTCCGAGTCGTGCTTGTTCATCTGGCACCCGAAGGTGCGAATAAGGTATGTCTTCATGGCGCTGGGGAGTGTAACACGGCGATATCGCGCGGGCTGGAGAGTCTCACGAGCGCCCGCAGGTCTAGCGACGCTCACCTGCGGCGATGAGGGCCTCGATCGCGGATGCGGGAATCTCGGAGCTGCCGAGATCCGGATGCGGCGCGTCAGGACTGTGGTAGTCGGTCCCACCGGTCACGAGCAGTCCGCGCTCGGAAGCGAGTGCGGCGTAGCGCTCTTGCTGCGTGGGCGAGTGATCGACGTGGTACGCCTCGATGCCAAGCAGCCCGTCGGCGATCAGTCCATCGATGAGGTCGTCGCAGCGCGTGACGCCGGGGTGTGCGAGCACCGGCACACCTCCCGCCGCTATGACAGCGCGAAAGACCACGAGCGGTGTGCTGCTGCCCTTGGGGCGGTAGAACGGCTGTCCCCTGCCTACCAACCGCTCAAAGGCGTCTGAGACGCTGCTGGCATGTCCTGCCCGGACCAGAGCGCGGGCTACGTGGCTCCTGCCCACCGCTCCCCCGTCCGAGAGCTGGAGTACCTGTTCGAGCGTCAGTCCGAAGCCTCCTGCTCGCAGCGCGCCGACGATCTCCTCGGCGCGGCGCAGCCGGGACGCACGAAGCTCGGCGAGCAGACTGAGCAGCGCCGCATCCTGAGGATCCACGAAGTAGCCGAGGATGTGGATGGAGCGCTCACCCACTGCTGCGGAGAGCTCGACTGCGGGGATGACGCGCAGAGAGGTGCCTCGAGCCGCGCGCTGCGCTTCGGCGACACCTTCGAGCGAGTCGTGATCGGCAAGCGCGAGGACCGTCAGCCCTCGTGCGAGGGCCCGTTCAACCAGCTGTGTGGGCGTAAGCGTGCCGTCCGATGCCGTGGAGTGCACATGAAGGTCGGCTCTCATCGGCGAGGGCGTATCAGCGATGCATATCGCGTGACTCGACCAGCAGTCTGATGGCCGTGCGCTCTTCGCCGTTGATCTCGATGTCCGCGAAGGCGGGCACACACGTGAGCTCGACGCCCGAGGGCGCCAAGAAGCCGCGAGCGATGGCGATGGCCTTGACCGACTGATTGAGTGCGCCGGCGCCTACCGTCTGCATCTCGGCGGAACCCTGCTCCCGAATGATGCCAGCAAGCGCGCCGGCGACAGCGTTCGGATTCGACTTGCTGGAAACCTTGAGGACTTCCACGGTCCCTCCCTGGTGGATGCGTTGTGGATGCCGCTCGGACGTGCGAGCGGCGGGCTACGGGTGTGCTGGAGATGCTGGTGCGATGAGATGCTAGTTTACGTGTGCACTCGAGTATAGCGTCCGAGAGCGGCCCGCGTCAGTCTTCTTTCTCGACCTCGAACCGGACGCGAATATCCTCACGGCCCACCGTGATCTTGGGCTCGCACTTCAGGTGGAGGTAGTAGCGCTCAGCGATGGTGTCGAATGCGGCCTCGAGCTCGCGTTGAAACTGAGCCATGTCGGTGTGGTGGATCTTCAGTCCCCGACGGTCGCGGTAGATGTCCGGAGTCGCAGGCTCGCTCGCTGACTCCCCCGCCTTGCTGACGAGCGCGAACACAGGCTTGAGCGCGGCATGCTCGCCTGCGCGCAACCGATGCGCGGTCCGCTCGGAGATCGGAAGGCCGAGCGATTCGGCGATCTCGACGAGCTCCTCGGCGTCGGACGCAGCCGCAGGCCGCTGCCAGACGGGTAGCTTTGAGAGGTTGTCGCAGAACAGGAGCTCCGACGCGTCTCGCTCCGCCTTCGCGGTTTCGGCCAGCGTCGCGAGGATCTCGGTGGGTGAGCCGAGGTAGAGCTCTATGCCGAGGTGCTCGACGGCGAACTCGACGACCTGGCGCACGACGTTGTGAGGACCTCGCGCCACGCGCCACGCACCCTCGTCGTCACGCTCGGTGATAGGCCACGACGACTGATCGGCGCGTTCGCTCAGCGCGGTGGCGTCCGCCACCACGGTCAGCGCGGTGCCCTTGTTGACGTCGGACGTGACGATTCTCGCATCGACGGTGTTGCTGCGAATGGAGAACAGCGCCATGCCTCGGCCGTGGACGCCCCATTGGTCCATGACCATCGTCTCAAGCTTGCTGGTCACACGCGGCTCGAACACGCGCTCCAGCATGTGTGCGGGAACCCCTATGCCGTCGTCGATGAGGGTGAGTGTGCGCAGATCGCCTTCGCGGGAGCTCGCGAGGAAGATCCGCTGGGCGTGAGCGTCCCGGGAGTTACGCAGGAGCTCGACGACGATGTCTTCGACGCTCCGGATGTCGTGTTTCGCCTGACGTCGTTCGGCCTCCGAGATGCGGAGTCGGACGTAGCCGTCGCCGAGGGTCTCTTCGACCTTGAGATAGGTCTCCCCCGAAACGGACGAGACGAAGTTGAGAAGATCGCTGTCTTGAGTCATGAGCAACAGTCTACAGGCGTGCGCCGCGCCGCGCGAGGCAAAACCGGCGTTCAGCGATCCCGTCTCGTGCCCCGTCCCCGCTTGCCGAGCCACACGAGGTCCCAGCCTTGTGAGGAGTCCGTGCCGGTGACCGAATAGCCGAGCTTCTCGTAGAGGTGGATCGGCACGCTCGCCTCTGCACCCGTGAAGAGCTCGAAGCGCTCGGCCTGCGGGAACAAGGCTTCAAGGCCGTTCATGAGAGCGGTGCCGATGCCGCGTTGCCGGTACTCCGACAGGACCGCAAGACGACCAACGTGAACAGTGCCGCCGGTCAGTTCACCACGAACCGTTCCGACTACCTCATCGAGAGAGTCGACTGCAACCAGGAACACCATCCCTTTATCCCAGAGGTCCTCAAGGTGCCGCAGCTCCTCGGCGACGGGAGGCAGCTCAGCAGGATCCATTCCGAGAACGAGCGCGATACGTCGGAATGCCGTGCGTTGGACCGCATGCAGGGCGGACAGCTCCGCACGCGTCGCCATCCGAACGTCGAAAGCGCCGTCAGGGGTGGTCGCTACAACGTCGGCATCCTCGGTCATCGCGTGCTCCCTTCGAAGGGAAATGACAACGCCCCGGCTAGTGGGAGCCGGGGCGTTGGTCTGTCACTGATACAGCGTGCTGTCGTGCTGCCGTCTACTTGGCGAAGTCGACCGCGCGGCTCTCGCGGATGACCATGACGCGAATCTGACCGGGGTACTCGAGTTCGTCCTCGATCTGCTTGGCGATGTCTCGGGCGAGCACGACGGAGTCGGCGTCTGAGATCTGATCGGGCTTGACCATGACGCGAATCTCTCGACCCGCCTGCATGGCGTAGGTCTTCTCGACACCCTTGTGGGCGTTGGCGACCGCTTCGAGCTTCTCGAGACGCTTGATGTAGCTCTCGAGGGTTTCTCGGCGTGCACCGGGGCGGGCTGCCGAGATGGCATCTGCGGCCTGGACCAGGACGGCCTCAACCGTAGCCGGCTCGACGTCACCGTGGTGGGCCTCGATGCAGTGGACGATCGGCTTGGACTCGTTCATGCGGCGCGCCAGATCGGCACCGATCAGCGCGTGGGGACCTTCGACATCGTGGTCGATGGCCTTGCCGAGGTCGTGAAGGAGACCCGCACGCTTGGCGAGCTGCACGTCGACGCCGAGCTCGGAGGCCATGACGCCCGCGAGGTAACTGACCTCGAGCGAATGCTTGAGCACGTTCTGCCCATAGCTGGTGCGGTACTTCAGGCGCCCAAGCGTCCTGATGAGTTCGGGATGCAGACCGTGTATGCCGCTATCGAACGCCGCCTGCTCGCCGGCCTCGTGCACTGCCTGGCTCACGAGCTGCTCGGCCTTGTTGAACATCTCTTCGATGCGAGCCGGATGGATGCGGCCGTCAGCGATGAGCGTCTCGAGGGTGATGCGGCCGATCTCGCGGCGCACCGGATCGAAGCTGGAGAGAATGACCGCTTCGGGGGTGTCGTCGATGATCAGGTTGATGCCGGTCATCTGCTCGAAGGCGCGAATGTTGCGACCCTCGCGCCCGATGATGCGGCCCTTCATGTCGTCACTGGGAATGTGAACGACCGAAACGGTTGACTCGGCGGTGTGATCGGCGGCCACGCGCTGGATCGCGATGCCAACGATGTTGCGTGCCTTCTTGTCCGCTTCCTCGCGCGCCCGGCTCTCGCCTTCGCGGATGATCTGCGCAGCGTCGCGCGACACATCGTCCCGAATTCGATTGATGAGCTCTGCGCGAGCCTGGTCAGCGGTCATGCCGGCAAGCGACTCGAGGCGGTCGCGCTCGTCGGCGATCATGTCCTCGAGGTCCTTCTCGCGCTTCGCGATCTGGCCTTGGATGGACGAGAGCTGGTGTTCGCGCTTGTCGAGTGACTCGGCGCGGCGATCGACCGAAGCCTCGCGCTCAGAGAGACGGCCCTCGAGCGTCTGGATTTCCTTGCGGCGTTCCTTGTTCTCGGTCTCTACTTCCTGCTTCAGCTTGAAGTTCTGATCCTTGGCCTCTAGCAAGGCCTCTTTCTTCAGCGTCTCAGCTTGCTTCTCCGCATCGCGCACCAGACGATCCGCCTCTTCGGCAGCTCGGACGGTACGGTCCTTCATGAGGAAGCGGTTTACGGCATAGCCGAGGGCGGCGCCGAGAACGAGTGCAACGAAGATGAAGATCACTGCTGTCGTTGACATGGGCGCCCTCCTTTCGGTAGTCGAGCATTCGCGTCATATAAGTAGAACGCGCTCGCCGTGAGAGGTGCCCCCAACAACAGAGAAACCGGACGGCGAAGCGTCCGGCACCGCGATCGTATGGGTAGCCTGCACCGACATCCGGACACGCAAGAAGCGACCCAACGGGGCCGTTCCGGAAACATCTTCGCTTGCTACCTACGAACCGTCGAAGGTTCACTTCCAGGCGAACCCGACGGGTGATCTTGATGCCTGACCGAATCGTACCGTGTGAAGGGCGATTTCGTCAAGCAGAAGAAGCAGCACAATCGCAGCGACCGTGCCACTGTTTACGCAGGTAAGAGGGGCTTTTTGTGTGAGCGACAGGCACTGGCGAAGGGTTGTGGGAGCGTACGTTCGGACCTACCCGGAAGCCGCCTCAGCGTGACCCGTTCGGCTACGCCTCGTCCGACAGGTCGGCATCGTCAGCAGCGTCCAATGCGGCAAGTGCCACTCGCAAAGCGAAACCCTTGGTCACCAGCTTGCGGATGAGGCGCTCTCGCTCCTTGCGGTCAGCCGGGCGCTTGCCTCTCAGCGCGCTGCGAGCACGCGCCACTTCGTCGCACCCCTCGAGCTCTTCTGCAAGTGCCGCGCTGGCGATGTCGGGGTCCACGCCCTTGTCCGCAAGCTCGCGAGCGATGCGCATCCGGCCAAAACCGGCCGCAACCCGGGTGCGCACCCAAGCGTGTGCAAAACGGCTGTCATCGATGAGTTCGACCTCGCTGAAGCGGTCGAGAACCTGCTCCGCGACGGACGCCGGGTAGCCGCCATGGCGCAGCTTGGCGACAAGCTCACTACGAGTGTGCTCGCGATAGCCGAGCAGTCGCAGTACGCGATCCTTTGCCAGCGGCAGTTCGATTTTGAGGAGCTGCTCGTTGAGGTCGGAAGGCTCAACGGCCATCCCGGTCTCAAGCGGCAACTGCTTGAGCACGGCCGCCGCAGTAAGCCGTGGCTCGGAACCGTCGTCGAAGACGATCCGCCGGGCCCGTGAGTCGGGCCCGGCGGTCTCGATTCGTGTTATACGAGCGACCATGATCGCACTACCTGCTATTTCTTTGACGCACGGACAGGCTTCGCGATGACCGTGGGCTCGTTGGAGGGCCTCACGCCATCCTTGCTCGGCAGATCGAGTGCAAGCCGAACCTTGGTGTCGATCTCGTCACGTAGTACGGGGTTCTCTCTCAGGAAGTCCTTGGCAGCTTCACGGCCTTGGCCGACGCGCTCGGTCCCGTACGTGTACCACGCACCTGATTTTGCCACGATGCCCTCCTCGACGCCGAGGTCGAGGATCGAGCCTTCCTTGCTGATGCCGGTCCCATACATGAGGTCGAACTCGGCGACGCGGAACGGCGCGGCGACCTTGTTCTTGGCGACCTTGGCACGAACCCGGTTGCCGACGATCTCGGTACCCTGCTTGATCGAATCGATTCGCCGGACATCGATGCGCACAGTCGCGTAGAACTTGAGCGCGCGACCGCCGCTCGTAGTCTCAGGGCTGCCGAACATGACGCCGATCTTCTCGCGGAGCTGGTTGATGAAGATGCACGTGGTGTTCGACTTGCTCAGCGAGCCTGCGAGCTTGCGCAACGCTTGGCTCATGAGGCGCGCCTGAAGGCCGACGGTCGTGTCGCCCATCTCACCTTCGAGTTCAGCTCGAGGTACAAGCGCGGCCACCGAGTCGATGACCACGACGTCGATTGCCCCGCTGCGAACCAGCATGTCGCAGATCTCAAGGGCCTGTTCGCCCGTGTCCGGCTGCGAGATCAGGATCTCGTCGATATCGACGCCAAGGCGCGAGGCGTAGCTCGGATCCAGCGCGTGCTCCGCGTCGATGAACGCGGCGACTCCGCCCATCGCCTGTGCCTCCGCGACGATCTGCAGCGCCAGGGTGGTCTTGCCGGACGACTCAGGACCATAGATTTCAACGATTCGGCCGCGCGGTACGCCACCTATGCCGAGGGCAGCATCGAGAGCGAGAGAGCCGGTAGGGATTGCGGCGATCTGGTCGGTCGCGGCGTGCTCGCCGAGCTTCATAAGCGAACCCTTGCCGAACTTCTTCTCGATCTGTTCCTTGGTAATGTCGAGTATCTTTTCCTTATTGGGATCCATGCCTCACTCGCTCCATTCTGGGTGACGGGCGGCCCCTCGGGGCGCCTACAAACCTACACGAACAGGTGTTCGATGTCAACGAGTGGAAGTGTCACGAATCAGCTTCCTACGCTCAGCCCTTCCGCTGGCTCAGCGGCCAGGTTCGAAGCGCTTCGTACACCGGGCCGTGACGAGTCAACGTGCTTGAAAAGAGCGTAGCTGAGAGGACTGACATCACGGGTGAGCCGTCCGCCAGGGGCAGCGCTCCCCTCTCGAGTGCGTGTGGGTCAAGCGGCTTCGTTCGCCTTGAACGAACGAGCGTCACGTGCGGAACGAAACGGCGCGTCTCGGCACGGGCGCCGAACTCCGCGCCCACCGCCGCAGCACCGGCAGCGAGCTGCTCACACACGCCCGACGGATCGAGGAACTCCGCCCATACCATTGAGCAGCGACGAGTGTTCGGGACGGCCGTAAGCCGGCGAAACGACAGCTCACAAGGCGGTTGATTCGCGAACAGGTGTCCCAGTCGCTCCTCCAGCATCGCAACATCGGAGTCGGGCACCGATCCGAGGAACGCGAGCGTTATGTGGAGATTGGCTGGCGCGGTCCACTTCTCGTCCCGCCAGCGCTCATCGGTCCTGGCAATCGTCTCGCAGGCGTTCGTGAGGTTCTCGGCAAGCGAGTCCGACAGGCCGATGCCGACGAAGCAGCGCACGGCGCGCTAGCCTTGAAGCGCCGTGAGTCGGAGCAAGTTGAGCGCGGTGGCCGTTGCGCGCGCCCGCACGGACTCTCGGCTGCCGCCGAAGAACCTGCGCTCGGTGGTCACCGTTCCGTTCGGGCCGGCAACCGCGAACCACACCAGGCCGACGGGCTTGTCGGCCGACCCGCCGTCCGGGCCTGCGATACCCGTCGTCGACACCGCGAGATCTGCGCCCAGAGCGGACCTCGCCCCTTCGGCCATCTCGGTCGCGACCTGGGCGCTTACGGCGCCGAACTCGTCCAGCGTTGCGCTGTTCACGCGCAGTGCCGATTGCTTGACCTCGTTGGCGTAGCTCACAACGCCTCCGAGGAACACGGCCGAGGCGCCGGCAACGTCGGTGATCGCTGCAGCTACCATCCCGCCCGTGCATGACTCGGCGGTCGCAAGGGTCAGGCCACGGGTGCCGACCGCACTGACGAGCGCCTGGGCGAGCGTGGATCCATCGATCGAATAGCACGCATCGCCAAGTCCGGCAGCCACCGCCACGGCCGCTAGGCCGAGAGTGCGCTCCCCTGCCCCGTCGTCGATCATGATCACGCGCACATCGCCGGGCTTCGAGAGCACCGTGAGCACGATTCCGTCGAACGCCGATAGAGCGCGTTGTGCGGCATGCTGCACGTCTGACTCCGCGGTGCCGGTCACGCCCAGCTCTCGGGGTTCGGCCACGGTTGCGGTGAAGCGCACGAGCACGCGGGCGAGCATGGGGCGCATCTCAGAGGGCGGACCAGGCAGAAGGATTAGCTGTCCGGCCGGGGTCGAGATGACCTGTCCCGGAGCTGTGCCGGTGGTCGGCACCACGACTTCGGCGCCTTCGAGGACCAGCGCCTGCGTGAGCATGTCGGCTGCCGAGCGGGGCTCACTGTGACGTGCGATCGCCGGCTGGAGCGCCTTGACGATGGTCGGGTCGGTCTGCATTGGCCGCCCGAGGGCCGCACACGCCGCGTCGCGCGTGATGTCGTCGTGCGTGGGTCCGAGACCGCCGGTGGTGACGACGAGCGCGTAGGAGGCGGTCAGACGGCGCAAGACGTCTGCGAGGACCTGCTCCGAGTCGCCGACGCTGATCGCTTCGTGAACGCTGAACCCGAATCGGCCCAGCGCTCTGGCGACCTCGGCGGTGTTGGTGTCGACGCGCAATCCGTCGACCAGCTCCGAGCCCACGGTGACAATAGCGGCGCTTCTCGGCTCGGGCATGCGACTCTCTTCCTTAGTGTTCGTCGGTCTCGCTGTGTGCGGCGCCTTCGTGTGCGGCGCGGATCTCGTCAGCGAGCGACGTGTCGCCCGTCCACGGTCCGATGAGCACCTCACGGGCGTGTATGAAGTAGTCGATCATCGACACGATCGTCATCACGACGGCCGCGCCCATGACGGTCCACGCAGAGACCTGTGCGAAGAGCTCGACCTCGGGGCCCATGACCGCGATGAGCGCGCTGTCTTTGACGATGAACATCACGACGGCGGTGATCTGGAGCACGGTCTTGAGCTTGCCGTACCACGACGCTGCGATGACCGTTCCCTCGGCGGACGCGACCATGCGCAGACCGGAGACGATGAACTCACGGCTGATGATGACGAGTGCGATCCACGCGGGCAGGATGCTCAGTTCGATGAGCGCGAGCAGCGCCGCGCTGACGAGGAGCTTGTCGGCGAGCGGGTCGAGGAATTTACCGAACGTCGTGACCTCGTTGCGAGAGCGGGCAAGGTAGCCATCCACGGCGTCCGTGGCCGCAACGACGGTGAACACAGCTGCCGCGATCCAGGGTTTCAGGCTGCTGATCGCCGCGGGCGCGTTGACCCAGCGCGGCCAGTCAGCGAGCAGCACGACGAGGAAGACCGGGATGAGCACCATGCGCGCGAGCGTCACGGAGTTCGCGGCGTTCATCGGCATGCCGCCTCCGGTGGGAGTGGAGCTGTCCGTCATGACCCGATCACCTCGCCTTCGAGGTCATAACCCAGCGAGTCGACGACTCGCGCGGAGACGATCTCACCGGGCCTGCCGGAATCGAGGAGGACGACGCCATCGATCTCGGGGGCCTGTCCACGCCACCGGCCGATGATCACGCCCTCGTCCTCATCCATTCCCTCGATGAGCACGTCGATAATGCTGTCCACACGCTCTGCGGCGCGCTCGAAGCCGATGGCGTCGGCCGTGTCGCGCAGACGCTGTGCACGAGCGCGGCGGGTGCGCAGCGGGATCTGGTCGGGCATCACGGCGGCGGTGGTGCCGTCTTCAGGCGAGTAGACGAACACGCCCGCAAAGTCGAAGCGTGCCGCCTCCAGGAAGCGCTGCGTCTCCTTGACGTCCGCGCTCGTCTCGCCCGGGAAGCCGGCGATGAGCGTGGTGCGCAAGACGACGTCGGGCAGCGTGGCGCGTATGCGTTCGATGAGCGTCAGAAAACTCGCAGCGTCGCCGGAGCGCCTCATCGCGCGGAGCACCGGTCTGGCCGCATGCTGCAGCGGGATGTCGAGGTAGCGCACTACGTTGGGGTTCTCGGCGATGGCGCGGAGCAGCTCATCGGTCACGCCGTCGGGCTGCACGTACATCAGCCGGATCCAGTCGGCACCCGGTACCGCAGCTACGGCGCGAACGACGTCGGCGAGCACGTCGCCGCTGTCCAGATCGCGGCCGTAGGCCGTGGTGTCCTGCCCGACTAAGACCAGCTCGCGGGCACCGAGCGCCACCAGCTCGGCGGCCTCCGCCACGATCTCGGCGATGGTGCGGCTCACGTACGGACCGCGGATCGCGGGGATGGTGCAGTAAGCGCACGCGCGGTGACACCCATCCGATATCTGCAGGTACGCCGATGGGCCGCTCGCCGTGCGCGAGGGTGCAAGCGCGCCCTGTACGCCGGCAGCAGAGACTCCGGTGATTCGCTCGAGCACGCTGAGGAGCTCGGACTCCTCGGCGACAGGCAGGAACGCAGCGACTTCGGGCATCGCTTGTGAGAGCTCGTCGCCGTAACGGGCGGGCATGCAGCCGGCGACAACGATAAGACGACCCTCGCGCTCGGGCAGCCAGTCGGTCGCGACCTCGAGCACGGTGGAGACGGACTCCTCGGTTGCGTCGCGAATGAACGAGCACGTGTTCACCACGACGACGTCGGCATTCTCCGGCTCGTCGGCGAGCGTATAGGCAGACGAAAGCACGGCTGCCCTCATCCGGTCGGTGTCGACTTCGTTCTTGGGGCAGCCGAGGGTGATGAATGCGATTGCGGGACGTGTGGTCATACGTCGGCTACCGGTAGTTCGTGAACTGCAGCGGGATGCCGTAGTCCTTCTTCTTCAGGAATGCGATGACGTTCTGCAGCTCGTCGCGCACGGCGGCCGACACGCGCAGTTTGTCGCCCTCGATCTGCACTTTGACCTTGAACTTCTCGTCGCGGATCTCCTTGTTGATCTTCTTGGCGAGATCCATCTCGATTCCCATGACCAGCGTGCCGACGATACGCACGGTGTTCCCGCTGGCGGCTTCGGTCTTGCCCCACGAGACGGCCTTGAGATCGATGTTGCGGCGCACGAGCTTGGAGTTGAGGACGTCGGTGACCTGGTGGGCGATGAAGTCGCTCGGCGCGTGCAAGGTGAACGTCTTGTCGGCCTTGCTGAACTCAAGCGTGGAGCCGGTGTCTTTCAGGTCGTAGCGCTGCACCAGCTCCTTGGTGGTCTGCTGGTAGGCGTTGTCGACTTCCTGCAGATCGACCTCGGACACGACGTCGAAGCTGTTGTCTTTTGCCATGAGTGGAGTGCCTCCTCTAATCGTTTCAGTTCTGCTCGGTCTATTTGACCGGCTCCGCTTTCAGCGTGAGCGTGGGGATCGAGCCGCTGGTAGGCATCTCAATCTTGTTCCCGTCGCGATACACGGTGACTTCTGATGGCTTGCCGACCTTGATCACGGCTGTACGTGTGACCTCGAACTCCTTGCTCTGGCCGCCCGTGAGCGAGCCTTCGTAGGCGGACAGCCCGTCGATGGTGGCCTTGATCCACGACGCGCCGTTGCGAGACACGGTGATCTTGACGGTGAATGGCGTGTAGGTGGCGGCGGGCTTCGAGGTCGTCTCCGAGCCGGTCGCGCTCGTGGCCGACGTGGTGGTCGTCGAGCCGCTCGTCGAATCGGTCGTTGTCGCCTCTATGGAGGGAATGGGCGGCGGTGTCGCGGGACCGCGTGAGAGGCGGGCGATCGCCCAGATGCCCAGCGAGAGCACGGCGATGGCTGCGACGACCGCCACGGCCGCCCTCCACGGCACCGCGTGCTGCTGTCCGCGGGGCGCCACGGCCTCATCAGGCAGGTTGATGTCGTGGAAGCGTCCGGCACCTGTCTCGGCGCGATACATGGCAAGAAGCGGAACGGTGTCGAGTTCGAGATAGCGCGCGTAACTCGAGATATAGCCCCGAACGTAGCCGGGATTAGGGAGCTTGTCGTAGGTCCCGGTCTCAAGCGCATCGAGCAGCTTCGCTCGGATCTTGGTTCCGTCTTCGGCCTGCTCAAGCGATATTCCGAGCGCGCTGCGACGCTCTTTGAGGGTGTCTCCGAGTTGGCCCATGACTACTGGCCGCCTTCCGCATCTTCGCGCTCAAAGGCCCTGATGGCCGAGAGCTCTTCGACATCGACGAGAACCTCACGCGGCTTGCTGCCGTCCGGAGGTCCGACGATGCCCTTCATTTCGAGCATGTCCATGATGCGACCTGCCCTGGCGTAGCCGACCCTGAGGCGGCGTTGAAGCATCGATGTTGAACCCAGCCCGCTGACGACGGTGATGTCGGCAGCTTCCCAGACCAGAGGATCGTCCTCTTCGCCCGAGTCGACGCCACCACCGACCGACGAGATCTTGAGGTGCAGGATCTCCTCGTGATAATCGGGGTCGGCCTGGGCCTTGAGATGTCCTACGACCTGCTCGATCTCGGATTCCGAGACGTAGCAGCCCTGAATACGCTTGGGTTTGGGCCATGACGGTATAGAGAACAGCATGTCGCCAAGGCCGACGAGCTTCTCGGCACCAGGCTGGTCAAGGATGACACGACTGTCGATAGCGCTGGCCACATTGAACGCGATTCGGTTCGTGATGTTCGCCTTGATGATGCCGGTGACGACGTTGGCCTCGGGACGCTGGGTTGCGACGACGAGGTGGATACCGGCGGCTCGCGCCAGCTGCGCGATGCGCACGATGGAGTCTTCGACTTCTTTTGCGGCGACCATCATGAGGTCGGCGAGCTCGTCGATGACGATCACGAGGTACGGCAGCTCGATGGAGCCTTCCGAGACCTTGCCGTCCTGCACCATCGCGTTGTACGCGCCGATGTTGCGCGCGCCTGCAGCCTGCAGCACCTTGAGGCGGCGCTCCATCTCCGAGACCGACCAGGCAAGCGCGCTGGCGGCCTCTTTGGGCTCGGTCACGACAGGCACATAGAGGTGAGGAAGGCCGTTGTACATAGACAGCTCTACGCGCTTCGGGTCGATGAGGATCATGCGCACCTCGGCTGGTGTGGCGCGCATGAGAATCGACATGAGCATGGCGTTGATGGCGACCGACTTGCCCGAGCCGGTCGTTCCGCCGATGAGCAGGTGGGGCATGCTCGCCAGATCGGCGAGGACCGGAGCTCCGGCGACGTCCTTGCCGATGCCGAGGAGGAGCGGGCCGCCCTCCCCTGCCGGAGCGATGACGTCGCCGAGCGTGACGGAACTGCGGCGGATGTTGGGCACTTCGATGCCGACGAGCGCCTTGCCCGGGATGGGGGCGAGGATGCGGACCGTCGATGCCGCGAGCGACAGGGCGAGGTCGTCTGCGAGCGCTGTTATCTTCGAGAGACGGATGCCTTTGGCGATCTCCACCTCGAACAACGTGACTGTGGGTCCCGAGGTCCATGCGACGACGCGCGCCGGGATGTCGAAGGTCGCCAGGGTCTCGGCGATGGCGCGCGCGGTGGTGCGCTGCTCGACGTCTGAGGTGCGGTGCTTGGCCGCTGACTCGGCCGTGCGACCGAGAAGGGCGAGCGGCGGCAGCTCGAAGCCCTCCAGCGCACGCGGGGATACCGTTCGCGCCGTGGGGACCGTCTTGCGTGCGGCCTCCGGGTCGGCAGCTCCCACGCGGCGTCGGCGAGCGGCAGGGGCGTCCTCCGCCTCGTCAGCGGGCTGCGCGCCTGTCGGCGATGCGACATCGGCGAGCGGTACGGTGCGCGGCGAACGTTCACGCGAGCGCGACGGCCTGACCTCTTCAGGAGGCTCGCGGCGCACGGCGTCGCTCACCCATTCGACGAGTGCGGAGATCGAGAGCCCCGTGATCACGAGCCCGACAAGGGCAAGGCCGATGAGCAGCACGTAGCCGATGGTCTGACCGACCGATGACTGGAGTGCCCAGGCGATCGCGCCTCCCACGTATCCGCCGTGCGTTTGGAGCGACTGCTGGTCGAAGAAGGCGCGCCCCGGTGTGGCAAGGCCCGCCATCGAGATGATGGACACCGCGACGATTGCCAACCCGAGACCGGTGCGACCCTCTCTGATCTCGGTGCGAACGAAGAAGCTGACGCCCCAGAGGAGCAGAAACACCGGAATCACGTAAGCGCCGACGCCGAAAGCCATCTTGAGTCCGTCGGCGCCTCCCTGTGCGACCACGCCGGTTGATCGGCTCATGACCGCGATGAAGAGGGCGATGGCGATAGCAGACAGCGCCACCCCGACGATGTCGCGGCGCGCGCGGTCGTCGAGGAGTCCTGGTTTGGCTGCCTTGGCAGCGGCTCGGCCTCCGGTCTTCTTAGCGACGGAGGTTCGCTTGGCTGAGGTCGGCTTCTTGGTGGTGCGCGGTGCAGCCATCCATCGACTCCTAGGACCGGTTCAGGTGTGTTTCAGGGCTTGAAGGAACGTGCGTGTCTCACAACAGTATAGAGCCGTCGCACGCGGCTATCCGAGACGGAGCAGGTACAGGGCGATGATGAACACGCCGAGCCCTATGCGATACCACATGAAGATGGTGAACGTGTGGTGCTTCACATACGAGAGCATCCACTTCATCAGCGCCAGCGAGGCGATCGCTGCAGCGGAGAAGCCGAGGACCCAGTCAAGCGACACGAGTTCGTTGAGGGGCACGTGGCGCAGTCCGAAGAACGCACCACCCAAGATGATGGGGGCGGCGGCCATGAACGAGTACTTGGCAGTCGCCTCTCGAGACAGCCCAAGCGCTCGGCCGGCCGTCATGGTCGCGCCCGAGCGGGAGACGCCGGGTACGAGGGCCACTGCCTGGGCGAGGCCGATCATGGACGCTTTGAACCACGTGATGGAGTCCACCGGCTCATGGTGAGTCGCCGGCGAATCATCGCCGACTACCACCTGGCCGGTCGTGGGAGCGTACTTGTCCACGGCCCACAGTAGGATACCGAACACGATGAGGGAGCCGCCGACAAGCCATGGTGCCCGAAACGCACCCTGGACCTTCTCCTCGAGCAGCACTCCGAAGACAGCGCCTGGCACCGACGTCGCGAGCAGGAAGCCGACGAACCGGAGGTCAGCGCGATTCCCTCGGACCGCTCCTTTGGCGAGAGAGACCCAATCAGGCCATAGCGCGAGCATGATCGCCACGAAACTGCCGGCATGAAGCGCGATGTCGAACTGCACGGTGTCCAGCGTCGGATACGCGTGCTGGATGTTGAACACCCACGGTATGAGCGTCAGGTGTGCCGACGATGAGATCGGTAGGAATTCGGCGATACCCTGAACAAGCCCGAGTATGACTGCCCATACATGTGCCACTGGCTAGACCTCCATGACGACTGGAATGATCATCGGACGGCGACGGATACGCTCCCAGAGGAGCTGCGAGAGGGACTCCCTCACGGCGTTCTTGATGACCGCTTGATCGGTGGCACCCTCTTTGTACGTCTTGGCGAGCGTCTTCGCGATGCGCGCGCGGGCGTCGCTCATGAGCTTCTCGCCATCGGAACCGACGACGATGCCGCGCGTCACCAACTCCGGATCGCCGATCGGGCGACCGGTCTGGGATTCGATGGCGATGATGATGGTCGCTATGCCCTCTTGCGAGAGCAGCAGACGGTCGCGGAGGACGACCTGGCCTAGTTCGCCGACGGACAGACCGTCCACGTAGACGACTCCGTGCTCGACGCACTCCGAGATGCGGGCGCCCGTGTCTCCGATTTCGAGACAGTCACCGTTGTCCATGATGAAGACATCCTCGTCGTACATGCCGATCTCGTGAGCCAGATGCGCGTGCGCCGCGAGGTGTCTGGCTTCGCCATGAATCGGCATGAAGTACGCGGGCTGCACGAGGTTGAGCATCAGCTTGAGCTCCTCGGCGGCCGCGTGGCCCGATACGTGCACCATCATCGAGCCCTTGTGCAGGACGCGCGCGCCGGCCTTGGTCAGCCGGTTGATGACGCGGCTCACCGCCTTCTCATTGCCGGGCACCGGTGACGCAGAGATGATGACCGTGTCGCCGCTCTCCACGCTGATCGTCTTGTGATCGCCGTTCGCCATTCGTGCAAGCGCCGAGAGCGGCTCGCCCTGGCTGCCGGTGCACAAGACGACGATCTTCTCGGAGGGAACGCCGGAGGCGTCGTAGGCGTCGACGATATTCTCGTCGGCGATGTCGAGGTAGCCGAGCTCACGGGCGATCGTGGTGTTGGTGATCATGGAGCGTCCGGTCACGACCACCTTGCGTCCGGCACCGACCGCCGCGTCGCAGATCTGCTGTATACGGTGGATGTGGCTGGCGAACGAGGCGACGATGACGCGCTGCTCAGCGCCATTGATGACCTCGCGAAGTTGCCTGCCGACCTCGGCCTCTGAGGCGGTGATGCCGTGCGTCTCGGCGTTCGTGGAGTCCGACATGAGCAGGTCAACGCCGGTCTTGGCGAACTTGGTGATGGCCGCGTAGTCGGTGAGGCGCCCGTCGATCGGAGTCTGGTCCAGTTTGAAGTCGCCGGTGTGCAGCACGTTGCCCGCGGTCGTTCTCAGGTAGACCCCGACGGCGTCAGGGATCGAGTGGTTGACCGCGAAGAAGTCTAAACCGAACGGGCCGAGAGACACGTGCCCTCCGGCCTTGATCTCGCGCAGCTTCACCTTCTTGAGCTTGTGCTCCTCGAGCTTGCCCCTGATCAGGCCGAGCGTCAGCTTCGTTCCGAGTACCGGGACGCTGTTGCCAAGCTCCTTGAGCAGATACGGGAGTGCCCCCGTATGGTCCTCGTGACCGTGCGTGATGACGATGCCGCGTAGCTTGTCTTTGCGCTTGATGACGTACGAGTAGTCCGGAAGGATCAGGTCGACTCCGGGGTGGTCGTCATCGGGGAACATGATGCCCGCGTCGATGAGGATCATGTCGTTTCCGAGTTCGAAAACGGTCATGTTCTTGCCTATCTCATCCAGCCCGCCCAACGGGATGATGCGAAGGCGATTCTGTGTGTTCGACATATGGCTCAGGTCTGTCTCCTTCCAGCCGCGGGGGCGGCTCTTGTACGCGATGCGGGCCGCGCCGCACCTAGCTGTAGTGCAACCGCCGCCAACGAGGGCGGCGGGTATCGATCGTTGTTGGCGCGCGGAGGGCCTCAGTGCGACCGCGCCGCGTCGTGCGGGAAACGCCCCTAGGCGAGAACGCCCGTGTGGCGCATGACACGCTCGAGTTCAGCGGTCTGCTCGTCGGTCGCTTCGATGAGCGGCAGTCGCAATCCGCCGACGCTGAAGCCCTGCAGTTCGAGTGCCTTCTTCACGAGGATCGGGTTGCTCGTCATGAAGAGCGTGTTCATCAGCGGCAGGAGCTCGAGGTGGATCCGGAGCGCTCGCGTATGGTCTCCGGAAGCCGAGGCCTCGACCATCTCCTTGAACCGCACTCCGGCGATGTGGCTCACGACCGAGATGACGCCGGTCGCACCGAGTCCCATCATCGGCAGCGTGTCGGCGTCGTTGCCTGAGACGACTTCGAAGCCGTCCGGTGCGTTGTGGCAGATCTCGGCGACCTGGCCGAGGTTGCCGCTCGCCTCTTTGACTCCCACGATGTTCTCGACGTCGTGTGCCAGGCGCAGCGTGGTCTCCGCAGTCATGTTGATGGCACTTCGACCCGGGATGTTGTAGAGGAACACAGGAAGGTCGACGGACTCTGCAATTGCGCGGAAGTGACGGTAGAGACCCTCTTGCGGAGGCTTGTTGTAGTAGGGAACGACCGCCATGATCGCGTCGACACCCAGCGCCGCTACCTCTTGGGCGAACGCGACCGAGTCTGCGGTGCAGTTATCCCCCGCGTTTGCGATGATCGGCGCGCGGCCGTCGACCGCCTCAATGACGGCGCGGAAAAGGTCGAGCTTCTGGGGGTAGAACACGGTGGGCGACTCGCCCGTGGTCCCGCACACGACGAGCCCGTCGCTGCCCTCGTCGAGCAACTTCAGCGCGAGTTGCTGCGCGCGTGGCAGATCGAGCTCTAGCTCGGGCGTGAACGGCGTGACCATGGCTGTGATCATGCGACCGAAGCGCGATGTGCTCATCGGAACCGTCCCCTCGAACCGAACCCGCTGTGAGCGAGTGTGATGGATGTCTCTACCTGCCGTATTGTGCCACACCCCGCTGACACGCGCCTTGTGACGGCTGCGCGGCGTAACCGTCACGTTGCGATTACGTCAGGCGTCATTCTCGCGCTTGAAGCGCAGTTCGGCGATTCCGCCGGCCCACGCGCGCGCCGTCACCAGCCGAAGCTCAATGCGTCCATGAGGCGTCAGCCACAGCGGGATTCCGTCGCCGAGCAGCACAGGCTGGACGACGATGAGGTAGTCGTCCACGAGACCGGCGTCAGAGAGCGCGGTGGCGAGACGTCCGCCGCCGAACAGCCAGATGGTGCCACCGGAACGCTCCTTGAGCTCGGCGACGAACTGCTCGGCCGGGTTATGCACGAAGGTGACCCCGGGATGAGCAGGCAGGTCGTCGCGCGCGGTGAAGACGAAGACGTCTCGACCCTCGAAGACATCGGTCCCGCCCTGAAGGGCGAGACTGACCCGGTAGGTCGCGCTTCCCATGACCAGGCAGTCAATCGACTCGAGCAGGTCGAGGTAGTCTGCGGGTACGTCGTCAGGCGGCGAGACGAGCCAGTCGACGCCGCCGTCGGGCTCGGCGATGAACCCGTCGAGCGACGTCGTGAGGATCAGGGCGACTGAGCGCATGGCGTTTCCTACTCCCCGAGTTCGAACCCGTCGTGAAGCGCGCGGATTGCGATGGAGGTGTCCTCGGCGCGTACCAGCACCGAGATGGTGGTGTGAGAGTCGGCGGCCTGGTACACGTCCACGCCGGCGGCCGAGAGATGCTCGGACATGCGCGCAACCACACCGGGTACGCCATGCATGCCCGCTCCGACAAGCGTCACTTTGGCCAGTCCGGTCCTGGTCTCATGAGCGAGACCGAGTGCGTCGAGAACAGCATGGGCATCGTCGAGCGACCCTTGATCGACGGTGAACATGAGCGTATCGCCGCACGGCGTGAACATATCGAGCGAGACGGCTGCGTCGGCCATCGCGCGAAAGACCCGTGTCTGGGAGGTCATGTGCTCGGCAGTACCTTCGGGCGCAGGCAGGGTCACGCGTATGCGTACGATGTCGCTGGCATGGCTGACTGCGGTGGCGACCCGGTCGGGCCGATAGGAGCCGATGTCGGCGACGAGCGTTCCTTCGTGGTCGCTGAAGGTGTTGCGCACCCGCACCGTCAGTCCGCTGGCCAATGCGAGTTCGGCTGCGGGCGTGTGGACGACGCGGCTGCCAGCAGCTGCCATCTGGAAGAGCTCGTCGGCGCGAATGACCTCGAGGACTTCGGTACCGGCGCACGCGCGCGGGTCGGCGGTCATGACGCCGTCGACGTCGGTGTAGATCTCCACCTCCGCGGCTCCGAGGGCAACGCCCAGCGCGCAAGCGGTCGTGTCGCTTCCGCCCCGGCCGAGTGTGGTGAGCCGGCCGTCCTCCGCCACGCCTTGGAAGCCCGCGACGACCGGCACGACGCCCTCGGCGATAGCGCGCATGAGAGGGCCCGAGTGGATCTCGGTGATAGCGGCGGCACCCTGGACCCCATCGGTGGAGATGCCAGCCTCGGCGCCGGTGAACGCCGCGGCGGCGATGCCTGCTGCACGCAGCTCGTGGGCGACGACGACCGCCGAGACGATCTCACCCACGCTTGCGAGCAGGTCGCGCTCGCGCTGGTCGGCGGGAAGCTCGGCCACGAGCCCGAGAAGCGTGTCGGTTGCGTAGGGCGCGCCAGCCCTGCCCATGGCTGACACGACGACGACCGGCGCTCTTCCTAGCTCGAGTGTGGCCGTCACCCGCGTCGCCAAGGCCGCGCGGCCCGCTGTGTCGGCAACAGAGGTGCCCCCGAACTTCATGACCACGATGGGTCGGACGTCTTCCACGTCAGGTAGTCCCTTCCTTGCGCCATTCGTTCCACTGCTGCTCGCTGAGAGCGGTCGGAATGCGTCGTCCGCAGAACTTGAGTGTTGCGAGCGCGAACGCCCGATGGTGCGCCTCATGCGCCACGAGGTATGCGAGGAACGGTACCGGGGCAAGGGAACCCGTGACGCAGCCCTCAGCCGCCGCCCGCGTCAGCATCTCGCCGATCGCAATTGACGAGAGCCCGAGCTGGTCTTCCAGTTCAGGACCGGTCGCGGTCGTGTGCGAGCCGAGCGCTGCGAGGCCAACGCGCAGTTCGGGATACGAGTCGAGCCACATGAGACGGATGTCGTGAATATGGCCGAAGTCGCCGCGTACCGTCTTGCCCGTGCCGTGGCGCGCGTCGAGGTCCTCCTCGGACAGCGCCGAGAGCATGAGCATGGTGACCCGCTGGTTGGCGTTCCAGGCTTGGGCGATCTCGAGGGCCCCAACGGCGCTGGCGTCTGCCACCCGCTACTCCCCCATCAGCTTCTCGAGCCCGACGACGATGCCCGAGCGCGACCCTACCTCGCGCACGGCGAGTACAACTCCGGGCATGAAACTGGTGCGGTCGATGGAGTCATGCCGAATCGTGAGGGTCTGACCCTGCCCGCCGAAGAGGACCTCCTGGTGCGCGACGAGGCCGGGTAGACGAATCGAATGAACCGAAACGCCCTCGACGAGCGCGCCGCGTGCGCCTTCCATGCCGGGCAGCTCTGTCTCGCGACCGGGGGTGACCGGCGCTTCGGAGCGCGCCGCTGCGATGAGCCGTGCGGTTCGGATGGCGGTGCCGGAGGGCGCATCGGCCTTCTTGTCGTGGTGCAACTCGGTTATCTCGACGTAGGGCATGAAGCGCGCGGCCTTCTCGGCGAACTGCATCATGAGCACCGCGCCGATGGCGAAGTTGGGGGCGAAGAACAGGCAGGTGCCCTCTGGAGCGAGCTCGGAAAGCTCGGCGAGCGTCTCTTCTGACAGTCCCGTCGTTCCCACGACGCAGTCGACCCCCGCCGCCAGCGCGATGCGCAGGTTGGACTCGACCACGGTGGGATGGGTGAAGTCGACCATGACGTCCGGGTGAGATGCCGTGATGGCCTCGGCAAGGCTCGCCTGGCACTCCACGTGCTCGCCATCGGCCGCCGCTATGAGGCAGCCCGCGACGCCCGGATCGACTGCGGCGACGACCTGCATGCCGTCAGCGGCCGCAATCGCCCGAACGACCTCGCCGCCCATCTTGCCACCAGCGCCTGAAATGAGTACTCGGATCATGTGGATCGCCCCTTGCGAATCGTTTGTCACCTGCAGATGAAGCTAGTTCGCCAGCTTGTTGAGCCGCTCGTCGGAAAACGGTCCGATCACCGCGATCGTCGTCTCGGCGGTGAGCACCTTGGCGGCGACTCGTTTGACGTCCGCGAGCGTCACCGCGCTCAGCCGGTCGATGACGTCGTCGGCGGAGAGCACCTCGTTGCCGCATACCTCCGCGCGGCCCAGTCGCATCATGCGGTTGCGTGTGGCCTCTGTGGAGAGGACGAGGTGTCCTGCCGAGGACTCCTGAGCGCGTGCGAGCTCCTCGGCGGTGATCCCCTCTTCGGCGATCTTGGCGAACTCGGCGCGGATCAGTTCGAGAACGAGTTCAGCGTTGTCCGGCCGTGTGCCGACGTAGACTGCGAACTCGCCGGTGTCCTGATAGAGCGCCGGATAGCTCTGCACGGCGTACGCCAGTCCGCGCTGCTCTCGAATCTGCTGGAAGAGGCGCGACGACATGCCGCCACCCAAAACGTCGTTGAGCAGTTGGAGTGCGAACCGGTCCGGATCCTGGGCGGCCATCGTCACCACGCCGAAGAGGATGTGCGCCTGCTCGGTGTCCTTGCTCAGTGAGACGAGACGCTTCTGGCCCTCCGACTCGCTGTGCTCGCGCGGCGTGCGCGGGCCCGTAGGCAGTCCGACGAGGAAGCGCTGGGCCAAAACGACCAGTTCGTCGTGGTCGACGTTTCCGGCCGCAGCGACGATCACGTTGCCCGTGAGGAAGTGCTTGGCTCGAAACGCAGCAGCTGCCGCATGATCGAACGAGCCGACGGTCTCGCGGCTGCCTATGACGGGGAGTCCGATGGGGTGGTTGGGCCACAACGCGCCCTCGAAGATCTCGCCGACCTGGTCTTCGGGGTTGTCCTCCATGCGAGCAATCTCTTCGATGACGACTTCTCGCTCCTTGAGACACTCCTCTTCGGCGAGCGAGGCGTTGACCACCATGTCGCCGAGCACTTCGAACGCGTTGGGCAGGTGCTGATCGAGGAAGCGCGCGTAGTAGACCGTGTACTCCTTGGAGGTGCCGGCGTTGAACTCAGCGCCCATGCGGTCGAACTCCTCGGAGATGTCACGGGCGCTTCGGCTCGGCGTGCCCTTGAACATCATGTGCTCCATGAAGTGGGACATACCGGCTTCCTCGGGACTCTCGTCGCGACTTCCGACGGCGAACCACACGCCGAGCGTGACCGAGCGTACTGACTCCATGGATTCGGACATGACGGTGACGCCGTTATCGAGCACGGTCTTGCGAAAAAACATGAGCAAGCTCCCTCGAGCCGGGGGCGGATGTGGAAAGACGCGCCTTGCATAGGCGTGTACCCATGATAGCGCGAGTATCTGACGGGGGGACCTTTTCGAGCGTCCGATGGTTAAGGACGCGGCGCCCCCACTGGCTTTCGCACGGTCAGCCCGAACATAAGCGGGATGTCGCCGGCGCCATCGGGAAGCCTCCAGAGCCCGTCGTCGTCCTCCACGAGGAACTCGAGCGCCTTCCAGCCGACGACCGGGTACTCGCGAAGCCGTTCCACCACGAGTCCGCGTCGTGCGAGTACGCCGATGATCTCCTCGAAGGTGTGCTGCCACGCGTAGGAGTCCGCCTCGAAGTCGGCGCCGCGGTCCGCGTAGCTGCCGTGCTCGACGAAGTGCAGTGGCTCGCGCGTGAAGTACGGGTAGCGCACGGACAGGGGCGGCTGGGGCGCGACGTCATCGAATACGCTGAGAAACGGATGGAGATCCACGAGGTGGAATACGCCCCCGGGAGCCAGACGAGAGGCGATAGAGTCCGCCCACGGCTCGAGATCCGGCAGCCAGAAGATGGTTCCGTATGAGGTGAACACGACATCGAAGGCCCCAAGCGGCACGCTCTCGGGCAGTGCGCATACATCCGCCTCGACGAAGCTGGCCGACACACCCATCCGCCGTGCGATCGACCGTGCGCCTTCGATGGCGACCGGAGAGAAGTCGACGCCGGTGACGTCAACCGCTCCCAACATCGCGAGCCGGGCGGTGTCCGTCCCGATATGGCACTGCAGGTGGAGCAGCCGTTTGCCGGTGAGGTCACCCACCGTTTCGCGGATCACCCAGTCGAGCGGCCTCGAAGAGGGGTCCGCTATGAGGCCCTCTACGTCGTAGTCTGTGCCGTGCATATGCATGGCCGACCAGTTCTCCCACAGGAACAGATTGGCCGCGGTCGTATCCGTCATGTGTTCGCTACCTCCGCTTGAGTTGGGGCCACCGAGCCGGTCGCGCACGGTCAACGGCACCGTATTCGCATGTGACGTTACTAGTATGCATTCACCTAGCGCGCACTCCACCAATCGAATCCTCGGCTACGACGTCTTGCGCGTCGTGTCGATACTTGCTGTCGTCGCCACCCACGTCTTGATGGTCTACCGCGGGACAGCCGAGCCGAACGTCCCGGTCTCTCTGCTGGATGCCCTGTTGCACTTCGCAGTCCCGACGTTCTACTTCGTGTCGGGCGCGCTGGTCTGGGGCAGGTACGCGGGGCGGTCTGCTTCGGACTACGGGAAGTTCCTCAAGAGCCGGGCGTTGACCATCCTCGCGCCGTACCTCGTGTGGTCCGCGCTCTACCTGTCAATCGCCGGAGCGCGTGGCGACTGGACCTACTGGTTGGCCCGCGCACCGATGCTTCTGCTTACTGGGAAATCATGGTATCACCTGTACTTCATCCCCGTGCTCATCCTCTTCTACCTGCTCACGCCTCTCGTCGCTCCAATCGTGCGAAGACGCCCCGAGTTGCTGCTCGTGGCTGCGTATGCGATTCGCATCTTCCTCGCCGCGCCGGTCTTGAGCCTGACAGACCGTGTGGGTGGACCGCTTCTGGTGACCTTCGCGGTGTCCGCTGCGACCCACGTGTCCAACATGGCTCTGGGCGCCTGGTTCGCCGTGCGAAAGGACAGCGTCCTGCCGTGGCTGCAGCGGGGCTGGCCCGTGCTCCTCGGAGCCGGTGGTGCACTCGTGCTCGCCAACACAGCGTCGGCTCTCCCCGACGCGCTCCCCAGCCTCCTCGATGGCGTGACCGTATCGGTCGCCATGGGGCTGTTCGTTCTCGGCATGGTCGGCTTCGCGTTCAGCCTGCGCGCTAGCACTGACGCCGCCATGAGGGTTGCGCAGGCCGGTGCGCTGTCGTTCGGCGTGTACTTCATGCACCCGGCGCTGCTCCTCGTGTGGCGATCGGTGCTCGACGCCACGGGCACGGCGGGGCTGTGGGATTCGACGTGGTTCCCGGTGCTGTCGATTCTGGCGGTAACGCTTGCGTCGTTCGCCATCTCCTCGGCGCTCGCGAGCCTTCCGGCCACGTCGTGGTTGGTCGGTATCAGGTCGCGACGCGGCATGAAGTCCGCGACTCCTGCGACATCGGCTGGAAGCTCCGAGGAGCGACGAGCCGCTTAGCCTCCCCCCAGCTCAGAGAAGCCCCGTCTCCCGAGAAGGGAGGCGGGGCTTCTGTCATACGCGTGCACTCAGTGTCTAGTGCTGACGCCTCGGCTTGCGGTCGCCGCCGCCGCTACCTTCGCGACGCGGGCCACGATCGCCGCTCGGACGATCGCTCGGGGCCGAAGAGGCCGACCCCGCGGGAGCGTCCGGCTTGTCGATGCGGTCAAGCGACACCTTGCCGCGATCGTCGATCTCGAGGATCTTGACGTGGACCTCGTCGCCCACGTTCAGGACGTCTTCTACCTTGCCCACGCGGCCGTTGGCGACGCGCGAAATGTGCAGCAGGCCGTCCTTGCCGGGGATGAGCTCGACGAATGCGCCGAATGCCTGGATCGAGACGACGCGGCCGTGGTACTCCTCGCCGATCTCCGGCTCCTTGACGATGGCGCGGATGCGGCGGGCGGCTTCCTCTCCACCGAGGTCGCGCGACGCGATGTAGATCGTGCCGTCTTCCTGGATGTCGATCTGCGCGCCGGTCTCTTCCTGGATGCCACGGACGACCTTGCCGCCCGAGCCGATGACGTCGCGGATCTTGTCGGTCGGGATCTTGACCGTGATGATGCGCGGCGCGTACTTGCTCATCTCTTCACGCGGCAGTTCGATCGACTCCATCATCTTGGCGAGGATGAAGGCACGACCGACCTTGGCCTGCATGAGAGCGGAGCGCAGGATGTCGACTGACAGGCCCTTGGCCTTGTTGTCCATCTGCATGGCGGTGATGCCCTTGGCGGTACCCGCGACCTTGAAGTCCATGTCGCCGAGGAAGTCCTCGAGGCCCTGGATGTCGGTCAGGATGGCGACGTCGTCGCCCTCCTTGATCAGTCCCATGGCGATGCCTGAAACCGGGGCCGAGATCGGCACGCCGGCGTCCATGAGGGCCAGCGTCGAGCCGCAGACCGAGCCCATGGAGCTCGAACCGTTGCTCTCCAGCACCTCAGACACGATGCGGATGGTGTAAGGGAACGTGTTCTCATCCGGGATGACCGGCAGCAGCGCACGCTCGGCGAGCGCACCGTGACCGATGTCGCGACGCTTCGGGCCGCGCATGAATCCGGTCTCGCCGACGCAGAACGGCGGGAAGTTGTAGTGGTGCAGGTAGCGCTTGCCCTCGGCGACGTCGATGGTGTCGATGCGCTGCCACTCACTGAGCATGCCCAGCGTGAGGACGGAGAGGACCTGCGTCTGACCGCGGGTGAAGAGGCCTGATCCGTGGCTGCGCGGCAGGTAGCCGGCGACCGTGCTGATCTTGCGGACCTCGTCGACCTTACGGCCGTCGGCGCGCTCGCCCTCTTCGAGGACCATGCTGCGCATCGTCTTCTTCTCGAGCTTCTTGAGCGTGGCCTTGATGTCCTTGCCGCTCTCGGCGATCTCCTCGGGAGTGAACGTGGCGAGCAGGTCGTCCTTGACCGTCTGAACGTCGGCCATACGCGACGTCTTGTCGGCGTTGTGGATCGCGACCTTCATCTTGTCGGCACCGGCCGCGAAGATGCGGTCGACCAGCGCAGGGTCGATCGTGTGCATGACGACTTCCTGCGGGGTGATGTCGAGCTTGGCGAGGAACTTCTCCTGCATGTCGCAGAAGGCGCCGATCGCTTCCTGCGCGAACATCAGGGCAGCGAGCATGTCCTCTTCGTTGACTTCCTGGGCGCCGGCTTCGAGCATGTAGATGGCGTCCTTGGAACCGGCGACGACGAGGTCGAGATCGGAATCCTCAGCCTGGTCGAAGGACGGGTTCACGATGTACTCGCCGGTCTCGGTGTCGCGGCAGATGCGCACGCCGGCCAGCGGGCCCTCGAAGGGCAGTCCCGCAGCCATAAGGGCAGCGCTTGCGCCCATGATGGAGATGACGTCAGGCTGGTTGATCTGGTCAGCCGACAGTACTGTCGCGATGACCTGGACCTCGTTGCGGAATCCGTCAGCGAACGACGCGCGGATGGGTCGGTCGATCATGCGCGCGGTGAGAATCGCCTTCTCGGAAGGACGCGACTCACGCTTGATGAAGCCGCCGGGGAGCTTGCCCGCAGCGTACATGCGCTCTTCGAAATCGATCGTCAGCGGGAAGAAGTCCAGTTCCTTCGGGAACTTCGACGCGGTGGCGGTCACCAGGACGATGGTCTCGCCCTGACGCACCAGAATGGCTCCGCCGGCCTGCTTGGCCAGTTCACCGGTTTCCAGCGTGTAGGTCTTGCCGTAGAGCTCAAATGTATCGACGATTTTAGCCATCTGGGTTCTCTTCTTCCCTCTTCCTCGGCCGTGCGCCCCATGCGTCGCGGCCTGTCGTTCTCGCGAATCCGCATCCGTGCGGTCCGCTTCCTCTTATTCCCCCGCGTGAGGGGTTTGGCGCTGTGGAGCAATGGTGCCTTGTGCAAGAAAAGGGCGGGAGAAATCTCCCGCCCTTAAGTCTTTCCGAGAATGCTAGCCGCGAAGACCGAGCTTGGCGACGATCGCACGATAGCGCTCGATGTCGCTCTTCTTCAGGTAGTTCAGCATTCGGCGACGCTGACCGACCATCTGGAGCAGACCACGACGGGTGTGGTGGTCCTTCTTGTGCATCTTGAGATGCTCGGTGAGGTCACGGATGCGCTGCGTGAGCAGGGCGACCTGAACCTCAGCAGAACCGGTGTCGGTCTCACCGCGCTTGTGATCCGCGATGATGTTCGACTTTACGTCCTTGGGAAGCGGCATACCTATTCCACCTTTCACGTGGATACGCCCCGGTCCGGGATGGCCGTTGGTGGTGTCGAACCTCTCAGGCCGGGGTACTTGAACAACCGCAGAAGTATAGCACGTAGCCGCGTGGCTACTTAAGAGCTGGTGTCTTGGGTCTCGATAACGAGACGCGCCTCGCCGAGACGGTCTCGGGGCACGGCGATGGTGAAGCGATCGGAGCGGAAGAAACCTCTCTTGAGCAGCGGCGTCTCCTCGGGCGGGAACGGATCCCATTTGACCGGTATCCCGATGGCCTCCAATGCGTGCTGGAGACCGAGCAGACGATCCAGATCGTAGGGCTGCTCAGCGAGCAGCGGGGTCCACGAGTCCCAGTCGACATCACCGGCACCGTGAGCCGGTTGCGCTCGGACAGCCTGCTCGGCGGATTCGAGGAGCGCCGGGTCCTCGATGACCGGTTCGCCGTTGTCGGACGCAAGGTTCGCCAGCGCCGCGATCTCGCGCGTCACCTCGACATCGTGGGCAATGGCGCCGGACAGCTCAAGCAGCGAACCGAACGGGCGCTGGTCGCGCAGGCGCTCCAGGAACTCGAGCGTGATGGGGCGGTCGTAGAGATCGCCGTCAAAACCGATGAGATGAGCCTCGAGGTAGTCGCGCGCCTCGGGAAACGAAGGTGGGGTTCCGACAGAGATCGCACATGCCCATACGTCGCCGTTCTCGAGAACGGCGCGGCCGGCGTAGACGCCATCGGCGGGCAGGGCCGCGAAAGTGACGGGGACGACGTTTGCCGTCGGGTAGCCGAGAGCAGCGCCCTCCCCTCTGCCCTGGTGGACAGTGCCGGTTACGCGCGCTGGGCGGGTGAGCAGCTCCGCGGCCATGACCACCTCGCCCGCCGCGACCAGAGCGCGGATACGCGTCGAGGTGACAGCGGCGCCCTCGCTGGCGATCAACTCGTGCGCAACCACCTCGAAGCCACGGGAGAGACCGAGCTGCAGCAGCGTCGCGACGTCGCCGGCCGCGCGTGTGCCGAAGCGGAAGTCGCGGCCCACGTGCACGCAGACGGGTCGCACGGCGCCCATCAGGACGGAATCGAGGAACGCCTCCGGGGACATCTCGCCCAGGGCCGCGGTAAACGGAATCACGAGGACGGCGTCGAGTTCCGTGTCACACATGAACTGGAGTTTGTCGGCGAGCGTGAGCAGCTGTGGCGCGGCCGTACCGGGAGCGACGATCTGGTCGGGGTCGCGGTCGAACGTGATGGCCACAGCCGACACGCCGCGGGAAGAGGCGTCGGCCACGGTGTCTGTGAGCAGGGACTGGTGTCCGAGGTGAACGCCGTCGAAGACGCCGATCGCCACGACCGCGTCACCGAAACAGACCATCTCGGGCGACCAGGTGATTATCGCTGCCATTGGCTGCCCCTCGCGACTCCGCCAGGGATAACGGCCACCGCGCGCGCACTAGCGCCGCAGCGGTCGTAAATCGCCAGCAGCACGCCATCGTGCTCGACGACGACGAGCCCATCGGGGGTGTCGCCAAGCTGGGGGCTCTCGAGCTGCACGCCGTTAGAGACCGGGGCCGCGAGGCCCGCTCCCACGTGAGCGACGGGCAGTCCCAGTGCGGTGATCGGATCGGCAAACAGCGCCGCCACATCCGCCGGCTCGTTCATGTCGTCGAGACTGACCGCGTGCTCGATCGATAGCGCACCGGAGCGCGTCCGACGAAGCGCCCCGAGGTGGGCGACGGTATCCATCGCCAGGCCGAGGTCGCGAGCCAGCGCGCGGATGTAAGTTCCCTTGGAGACGACGAACTCGACGTCCCACGCTGGTGGTGCGAGCTCGACGCCCACGAGCTGTGCGTGGGTCACTTCGATCGTGCGGGCCGGCAGATCGAGCGATTCGCCTTTGCGAGCGACCTCGTAGGCGATCTGTCCGTTGCGCTTGATAGCGGAGTACGCCGGCGGTATCTGCTCGTGCACGCCTACCAGCGAGGCGACCGTGCCGGCCGCGAAGAAGGGATCTCCGACCTCGTCGGGCACGGGTGCGGTGGCGATGATGCAGCCGTCAGCGTCGTCGGTGTCGGTCTGCGCCCCGAAGACGATACGTGCCACGTAGGACTTCTCGGCAGCGGTGAGGTAGGGCGCGAGTCGGGCTGCAGGGCCAACAAGCACCACGAGCACGCCGGTCGCCATGGGGTCGAGCGTGCCGGCGTGTCCGATTCGGCGCTCACCGCTCGCACGGCGAACGCGGTTGACCACATCGTGGCTCGTCATGCCAGCTGGCTTGTCGACCACGAGAATGCCGCACAGGTCGGTGGTACCGCGGCGAGCGCTCACGCTTGCGGGCTTCCGGGAAGTTTGGCGAGCAGCACCGGTAGCAGCGTGTCCATGGTGCCCTCCCAGGTCAGACCTGATGCCGCCTTGTGACCGCCGCCCCCGAAGCTTCGGGCGACGCTGCCTACATCGAACCCCGTCTTGGCGCGCAGATTCACTCGAACCTCGTCACCTCGTTGCCGAATGATGAGCGCGACATCGATTCCGTCGAGCACCCGCACGGCGTCGGGGAGGCCCTCGCCTTCCTCCGGAGAGGTTCCCAGTTCCGCGAAGTCCTCATCGGTGACCCATGCGTAGGCGACATGACCGCCGTTGGCCAGGGTGAGGCGGGACATTGCGCGCGCTTCCATCGCCAGCGATGCGGCGGACCTGCTCTGGTAGACGAGCCGCGCCGTGTCCGCAGGGTCGACGCCCGCCGATACCATCTCAGCAGCGTCGCGCAGCGCCTCAGCGGCCGTGTTGTCGTAGGAGAAGCGGCCCGTGTCGGTGATCAAGCCAACGTAGCAGCAGCGGGCCACATCGACCGAGGGCTCCCGGTCGAGTTCGCGGGCGAAGCGCCAGACCATCTGCCCGGTCGCGGCCGCCTCAGGTTCGAGAACGTTCACGTCGCCATAGGGAAGCGCGTCCGGGTGGTGGTCGAGCACCACGAGCGATCCGGCTGCGCGCGCCAAGTCAGCCGCGGCGCCGAGACGATCGAAGTTGGGGCTGTCCAGCGCGACGAACACCTGTGGCGCCTCCAGCTGCGCGGCGGGAACGTAGAGCCCGAAGCCCGGCAGGAAGCCATAGGTGCGCGGTGCGCTGTCAGGATCGGCGAGCGTGGGCACGGCAGGGACGCCGTTCTCGCGTAGCGCGAGCGTCATCGCCAGTACCGAGCCCACCGCATCGCCATCAGGTCGCACGTGAGCGCATACCACGACCGAGGATGCGCGCCGCAGCGCGACCAGCGCGTGGTGATAGCTGGCACGCACGGTTCCTACTCCTCCCCCGCCTCGTCGACGGGTTCGTCAGGGATTCCGGCTGCGCGATCGGCGGCCAGTGATGCAGGAACTTCTCTGAGCGCCTCGTTGATACGGGCTCCAGAGTCGACCGACTTATCGATGAAGAACCGCAGTTCAGGGGTTACGCGCCAGGTGATGGCTCGCCCGAGGAGTGTACGGATACGGCCCTTGGCCGACTCCAGACCGGCGAGTACCTCTTCGTAGCGGTCGGGATCGGTGCTCACGTACACCGACATGACCGAGCGGTCCGGGCTCACCTCGCAACCAGTGATGGTCACGAGCGCGAGCCTCGGATCGGAGACCTCGGTTATCAGAAGCGACGCGATGATCTCGCGCGCCTGTTCGTTGAGCCTGCGGCTGTTTGGTGTCTGCTTCATGCGGTTTCCCTACGATTCCCGAGCGACTTCGACGACCTTGTAACCTTCGATGATGTCGCCCTGCTTGAGATCCTGGAAGTTGTCGATGCCGATACCGCACTCGAAGCCCTGACGGACCGACTTCACGTCGTCCTTGAAGCGACGCAGCGAGTGGATGGTGCCGTCGTGGACGATCGTGCCGTCTCGGACGATGCGGATCTTGTCGTCGCGCGTGATCTCGCCGTCGAGCACGTAGCAACCGGCGATGACCCCGGCCTTGGGTACGCGGAACAGGTCGCGGATCTCGACGCGTGCCGTGTCTTCCTCGTGGAACTCGGGCGCGAGCAGACCGACGCGTGCAGCGTTGATGTCCTCGATCGCCTGGTAGATGACGCGGTAGAGGCGGACGTCGACCTTCTCCTGCTCGGCGAGCACCTTGGCCTTGGGCCTCGGGCGCACGTTGAAGCCGATGACGATGGCGTCGGAGGCGTCGGCGAGCATGATGTCGGTCTCGGTGATGGCACCGACACCGGCGTGGATGACGTTGATGTGGACCTCGGTCTGGTCCATCTTGTCCAGCGCGTCTCCGAGTGCCTCGATCGAACCCTGAACGTCAGCCTTGACGACAAGGTTCAGGTCGCGCAGCTCGCCTTCGGCGATGCGTGCGAACAGATCGTCGAGCGAGACGTGCTTCTTGACCGCCTGAGCGACGAGACGCTGCTTGAGCGCCCGCTCCTCGGCGAGGTTTCGCGCGTCACGTTCGTCGGCGAAGATGCGGAACTCGTCACCGGCGGAAGGCACGTTGGCCAGTCCGACGATCTCGACCGGGTCGGCGGGGCCGGCGGACTTGACGGTCTTGCCGGTCGGGTCGACCAGTGCGCGGACGCGACCGTGCGACGTACCGGCCACGATCGAGTCGCCGACGTGCAGCGTGCCGCGCTGGACGAGGACGGTCGCGAGCGGACCGCGGCCCTTGTCGAGCTTGGCCTCGATGACGATGCCGTGTGCGGTGGTGTTCGGGTTGGCCTTGAGTTCGAGTACGTCGGCCTGCAGGAGAATCATCTCGAGGAGCTCATCGATACCGATGTGCTTCTTGGCCGAGACGTTGACGAAGATGTTGGAGCCGCCCCATTCTTCGGGCACGATCTCGTGCTCGGTGAGCATCTGGCGAACCTGCTCGGGGTTGGCGCCCTCTTTGTCGATCTTGTTGACGGCGATGATGATCGGAGCGCCAGCGGCCTTCGCGTGGTGAATGGCCTCGATGGTCTGCGGCATGACGCCGTCATCGGCAGCGACGACGAGGACCACAACGTCGGTGACGTTGGCTCCGCGAGCACGCATGGCGGTGAAGGCCTCGTGGCCCGGGGTGTCGATGAAGGTGATCTGCTTGCCCTCGTGGACGACGACCGACGCACCGATGTGCTGCGTGATTCCGCCGGCTTCCGTGGCGGCCACGCCGGTGGAGCGGATCGCGTCGAGCAGCGACGTCTTGCCGTGGTCGACGTGACCCATGACCGTAACGACCGGCGGACGCGGCTTGAGCTCCTCGGGCTTGTCCTCGTAGACGAAGCTCTGCTCCTCTTCGGGCTTGACGATGCGGACCTCTCGGCCCAGGTCCTCGCCGATGATGTCGATGACGTCACGCGACATCGGCTGGTTCACGGTCAGAGGCGTGCCGAGCATGAAGAGGCGCTTGATGACGTCGTTGGCGGGAACATCCAGGGCATCGGCGAATTCGCCGACGGTGACACCTTCGGTGACGCTGACAGCTTCGCCGCCGACCGGCAGCTCCGCGTGTGTTGCAGACTCGTGATGCGCAGCGTCGGCGACTTCGGCGCCAGCGGGCTTCTTATGCTTCTTCTTCTTGCGGCCACCCTCAGCGGCAGCGGCGGCGACGGCGGCCTTGGCCTCGTCGAGCACCTTCTGGCGCTGAAGTTCCTCAGCCTGAACCGCCATCTGACGATAGCGGTCCTCTTCTTCCTTGTTCAGCTGAGCGGTGGATTCGGCTTCGAGACGCGTGCGCTCGGCCGCAATCGCGGCCTCGAGCCCGGCGCGTGCGCTGCTCCCGGGAGATGCGGGCACGGGCACGCTGGGCCTGGCCGCCCTGTTTCTGGCAGCAGCAGCAGGCGCGGACGTCGTTGCCGGGGCCGGCGCAGCAGCGGGCTTGTGAGCCGCCTTGGGCGCGGCTTTGGGAGCGGGCTTCGGCGCGGGCGCGGCTGCGGCTGCAGGTACGGGAGCAGGTGCAGGCGTGGCGACAGGAGCCGCAGCGACCGGTGCCGGTGCGACAGGAGCCGCAACGGGAGCTTCCTCGCGGACCGAAACGGCCTCTCGGGCCTCTTCCTCGACACGCAGGCGCGTGGCCTCCGTGCGAGCTCGCTGCTCTTCTTCGCGGCGACGGCGCTCTTCCTCGTCGGCGTGACGGCGCTCGTCCTCAGCGGCCTTGCGGGTCTTTTCGTCAGCGACAGCCTGCGCTGCCTCTGCGGCTTCGCGCTTGGCGGACTCCTCGGCCAGGGCTACCTGGCGCTCCGCGATCTCAGGTCCGAGAACCTTGCGGATCTTGTCTACGTACGCCTCCACCAAAGTGGACGCGTGGTTCTTGGCAGGTATCTTGAGCTCCTGGAGTCTGTCCAGAAGCTCCTTGCTCGACATGCCGAACTCCTTGGCGAGTTCGTGAACTCTCATTGCAGGCATACTGTCACCGTCCTTGCTGCGAGCTGGAATCAGTGCTCAGCAGCTCATCGAAGTCTCGTCGCAACCTGTCGTAGTCGTCATCTTTCAGGGTGACCTTCAGCGCCACATCGAGCCTGCGCCTCTGGCGTGCCACGTCGAAGCATTCGGGCTTTGCGCACAGGTACGCTCCGCGTCCGTTCGCCTTGCTGGTCGGGTCGACGACTACGTGGCCGTCGGGCGTGCGGACGATCCGTATGAACCAACGCTTCTCGTCCGAAGCGCGGCACGCAACACACGTGCGTTTGGACTGCTTGAACGGCTTCATCACTCGGATGCAGCCTCCTTGTCGTGAATGCCGCAGTAGAAACTGCCGGGACGTGCCTGATTGCGGCAGCGCACGCCGGCGGAAGTGACTGAGACGCAGCGACCGTCGAACTCCTCGGCGGTAGCCGAGTGCGACGAGGATGGGATTGCGATGCCCTGCTGGCGTGCCATGGTCGTGCTCTTGATGTCGATGCGCCAGCCGGTGAGTTTGGCGGCAAGGCGGGCGTTCTGGCCCTCTTTGCCGATCGCGAGCGAAAGCTGATCGTCGGGGACGATGACGGTAGCGGTATGGGAGTCCTCATCGATGAGCGCACGGTCGACCTTCGCAGGTGAGAGCGCATTGGCAACATAGCTGGAGGGGTCTTCCGACCACGGCACGACGTCGATGCGCTCGCCGCGGAGTTCGGAGACGACCATGCGCACGCGGCTGCCCTTGGGGCCGACGCATGCGCCGACGGGATCGAGGCCGGGCTCGCGGCTCGACACCGCCACCTTGCTGCGCATGCCCGGCTCGCGTGCAACGCTCTTGAGCTCGACGATGCCGTCGTAGACCTCGGGCACCTCGATTTCGAAGAGGCGACGGATGAGGCCGGGATGCGTGCGTGAGACGACGATCGACGGCTCGTTGGAGGTCTTGCGCACGTCGATGATGTAGGCCTTGATACGCTGGTTGTGGTCGTAGCGCTCGTTGCTCGGCTGCTCGCTGGGCGGTAGAAGCGCCTCGACGCCCTCACGCAACTTGATGAGCGTGTAGCGGCTGTCACTCTGCTGCACCGTACCGGTGACGCTCTCGCCGATTCTGTCAGCGTACTCGTCGAAGATCCGCTCGCGCTCCGCGTCGCGGATGATCGAGCCGATCACGTTCTTAGCGTTCTGCGCGGCGATACGGGAGACGTCTGCGGGCGTGACGTCGCGCTCCTCGTAGACAGGCTCCTCGCCGGCTTCCTCGTCGAACTCTCCGACGGGAACGAGCTCGTAGACGTAGATGCGACCGGTCTCACGGTCGATGGTGACGCGTGTGGGGTTCTCGAGGTCGAGAATCCGCTGGTATGTGGAAGCCAGTGACTGCTCGAGCTTGTCGAGCATCATGAAATCGTCGATGTTCTTCTCACGCGCAAGCTGGCGCAGCGCGTCCATCAGCTCGGAGCTCATCTACTCTGCTCCCCTTTCCCTACCGAAGTCGACGACGCCCTTAAGGCGCGCCTTCTGAATGGTCTCGAACGGTACACGTACTTTCTCGCCGTCGACATCGAGCACAACGTCCTCGGCCTGCATCCCGATAAGAACGCCGGTCCACGACTTGCGCTTGTCGCCGACCAAGGCCCTCAGGTTCACGGTAGAACCTGCGAACCGCTCGAAGTCGACCCGCTTGACAAGCGGCCGGTCGACACCAGGTGACGAGACCTCCAACGTGAAAGGCCCGTTGATCGGGTTCTTCTCATCGAGGAAGTCCGAGACCCACCGGCTTGCGATGGCGATCACCTCGAGATCGACGCCCTCTTCGCGGTCGAGCAGCACGCGGATAACCGGAGTGCCCTTGCCGCCTACTTGCTCGACGGCAACCAGTTCGAGGTCGTGCGCTGCTGCCTCTGGCTCGAGCAACGCCGTGAGGCGTGCCACCAGATCGGTCTTGGTCACTCCAGTCACCTCCTTGACCACAGAACAAAAGAAGCGAGCGTAAGCCCACTTCTCGCGAGAACCGACATGTTTCACGTGCACGCGGATTCTACCACAGCCGCCGAACAGGGCAAAGCGTGCGAGCCGACCGAAGCCGCACCGGAATGGTGGGTTCGGCCGGCTGCAGCTCGTCTAGTGTGCGAAGCGCGCGCGCTGCTCGGCGACGAGGTTTGCGATGTGTGATACGGCGTCGTCAAGGGCTACCGTGGAGCGCTCCCCGGTGGCTCGATCCTTGAGCTCGACCATGCCTTCGGCGAGGCTCTTCTTGCCAACGACGAGCTGGAACGGCCAGCCGATGAGGTCGGCGTCGTTGAACTTCACTCCGGCGCGCTCGTCCCGGTCGTCGATGACGGTCTCGATGCCGGCAGCAGCCAGCTCGGCCCACATGCGCTCGGCGACCTCGGCGACTTCGCCGCCGGCCATGAGCGGCAGCACGGCGACCTCAAGCGGCGCGACCGATACCGGCCACACGATGCCGTGCTCGTCGTTGTACTGCTCGATGACCGCAGCCAAGGAGCGGCTCACGCCCACGCCGTAGCAGCCCATGAGGAACGGCTGCTCGTCGCCGTTCTCATCGGAGTAGGTGGCGCCCATCGACTCGGAGTACTTCGTTCCGAGCTGGAAGACCTGGCTCACTTCGATGCCGCGCGCGGCCTGCAGCACGCCGCCGCACGTGGGGCATGCGTCACCGGCCTGCGCGAGCACGAGGTCGGTCCATACGGCGACCTCGAAGTCGCGACCGGGCATGGCTCCGATGAGGTGGTGGTCGTTCTCGTTGGCGCCGACCCCCCAGGAGACGTCACCCTCGAGGCTCTTGTCGGCGATCACAAGCGTGCCCGATGGAACGTTGACGGGGCCAAGCGACCCCTTGGGGATGCCGAAGGCGGCGAAATCGGCCTCGTCGAGCAGCTCCACGTCGGGTACGGCCCAGCCGGCCTTGATCGGGTTGAGTTCGCGGTCGCCGGGAACGAGGAAGTAGACCAGCGTGCCCTCCGGTGTCTTGCCCGCCATGGTCTTGACCGTGTCGTGTTCTGCGATGCCGAGGAAGCCCGCAAGTTCCGCGATCGTCCGGATGCCGGGCGTGTGCACCTTCTCCATGACGCGGGGCTCGGTGACGCTCGGCGTGCGGACTGGGACCGTTTCAGCAGCCTCGACGTCGGCTGCCCAGCCGCACCCGCAGTAGACGAGTTCCGCTTCGCCGTTCTCGGCGATGGCCATGAACTCGGTGGTCACCTTGCCGCCGATCTGACCCGAGTCGGCTTCGACCTCGCGGAAGTCCATGCCGCAGCGTTCGCAGATGCGGGCGTAGGCGCGGCTCATCGCGTCGTAGTGCTCCTGGAGCGACTCCTGCGACGAATGGAAGCTGTAGGCGTCCTTCATGATGAACTCGCGGCCACGCAGCAGTCCGAAGCGCGGGCGAACCTCATCGCGGAACTTGACCTGGATCTGGTAGAGCGAGAGGGGCAGCTCGCGGTAGCTGCGTACTTCATTGCGTACGAGGCTCGTGATGAGCTCCTCGTGTGTCGGTCCGAGGCAGAACTCGCGACCGTGGCGGTCCTTCAGACGCATCAGTTCGGGACCGTAGACCTCCCAGCGGCCGGACTCCTGCCACAACTCGGCGGGCTGAACCGCCGGCATGAGCATCTCCTGGCTGCCGATGGCGTCCATCTCCTCGCGCACGATCTGCTCGATCTTGCGCAGACTTCTCCACCCCAGGGGCAGGAAGCTGTAGATTCCCGCTGCGTTCTTGCGAATCATTCCGGCGCGAAGGAGCAGCCGGTGGCTGGCGAGCTCGGCTTCGGCGGGAACCTCTTTGAGAGTGGGTGCATACAGCGAGCTCATGCGCAAAGCGACGGACATGCGGGCCTCTTCCTAGCATTGGACAAAGCGGTTTGGAAGCGAAGTCGACGACGCATAGCCGTACCCGCGCCGAAGCCCTCGCTGAGATGACTGCCCTTTCAGGATACCAGCACGGCAGCCCTCCCAGAAGAACGCGATGACAACACGTCGCAAGCGCGCTGCGACCTAGGTCCGCTTGCAGTCGCAGACGCGAGAAGAGCCGGTGCGCCGGCACCGGCTCTTCTGTGTGCGATGTCGCGCGACGCGAACGGGGCTCTCTAGCCGCGCGGGGTCATGCAGAACTCGGTGGAGCATCGACGGACTACCAGCACGGGGACGCTCGATTCCTTCATCACGGACTCGGCCACGGATCCCAAGGCGAGCCGCTTGAAGCCGGTCCGCCCTTCGGAGCCGATCACGATCATGCCCACACCGTGTTCGCTCGCGGCTTCGATGATCTGGTGTCCCACGGCGCCCGCAGTGGTCACGCACGAGACCTTCACGCCGTTCTTCACGCCGAGCTTGGCGGCGATGGTCAAACCTGCCGCGCTGTGCTTCACACCTTCGAGGGCTTCGGTGTCCAGGTACTCCATCGGGGTTTCGATAGCGCCGAAGTCGACGTACAGCGCGATCACCTCTGCGCCGAAGCACTTGGCCATCGAGACGGCGACCTTTGTCGCCTCCACCGCGCTCGCGGAACCGTCGGTCGGACATAGGATCTTGGCTACCGACATCGAGACCTCGGTCACGTCCTCATCGGTCATGAGCTCTGCGGTGCGATCAATCGGCTGAGCCATGGAAGCCACCTTCCTACTCCTTGATGTAGTCGGCCTTCAGGCCGAGGAATTCGGGCGCGTGCAGTCTGAGCAGCTTGACCTTGATGTCTGCGGGAACCAGGCTCTGGGTCGCAAGCGAGGCGGTGACCAAGAGCGTCAGTGCCAACGGTACGTTCCAGATCGCGGGTTGCGCAAGCAGTGTGTTGAGGTAGCCGCCGCATGATGGCGCGCATGCAAACGCGAGCGGCGATGCGGCTAGTCCGACATGGCCTCGAGCCGGTCGATTTCCTCCATCAGAGCGGCGACAATCTCCGATTCAGGTACTTTTCGCACAACCCGGCCCTTGGCGAAGATCATCCCGACGCCCTTGCCGGCTGCCACACCGATATCGGCTTCGCGCGCTTCACCCGGCCCGTTGACCACGCAGCCCATGACCGCGACCTTGATCGGCGTGCGCCGGTCGCGCAGTCGAGCGGAGACTTCCTCGGCGATGGGGATGAGGTCGACCTCGCACCGCCCGCACGTGGGGCAGCTGATGAGCTCGGGGCCACGGCGTCGGATGTCCAGAGCGCCGAGAAGCTCCCATGCCACGCGGACCTCTTCGACGGGGTCGGCGGTCAGCGAGACGCGCAACGTGTCGCCGATACCCTCGGCAAGTAGGATTCCTAGGCCTGCGCTGGACTTGACCGTCCCCGAGAGCGCCGTGCCGGCCTCTGTGACTCCGATGTGGAGCGGGTACTCGATGTCTCGTGCGAGCAGCCGATACGACTCCACCGTTGCCAGTACGCTGGATGCCTTGGCGGACACGACGATCTCGGTGAAACCCCGGGACTCGAAGTGGCGGCAGAAGCTCACGGCGCTCGCTGCAAGCTTGTCGGCGAGCGGCCAGTCAAGGTCGAGGTACTCAGGTGCAAGCGAGCCCGCGTTGACGCCGATCCGGATGGGAATGCCCGCCTCCCCTGCCGCGCTGATGACCTCATCGACGCGCGCCATGTCGCCGATATTGCCGGGGTTGATGCGCAGCTTCGCAGCACCGAGCAGGGCGGCATCGATGGCGATGGTGTGGTCGAAGTGCACATCGGCGACGACCGGCAGCGGAGAGGCCGAGCAGATCTCCCCGAACGCGGCGAGCGCGTCTCTGCGGGGGATCGCGACGCGAACAATCTCGCAGCCCGCATCAGCCAGGCGCGCGATCTGAGCCACAGTGGCCTCGACGTCGCGCGTGTCGGTGTTCGTCATCGACTGGACCGCAACCGGCGACCCTCCGCCGATCACGACGGCGCCCACACTCACCGGACGGGTTTCTCGGCGATTCATAGTCGGCCTTCCTTCGCTGACCTGCGGTTATCCGCCGTTTACCACGTAGCGGACCACATCAGCGTACATGAGGTAGCCGATGAACGTGAACAGCAGCAGTGCGCCTGCGGCTGAGAGCCCGAGCGAGAACTTCCTCGACAGCGGGTGGCCCATGACGCGCTCGATGATCTCCACGGCGATCTTGCCGCCATCGAGCGGTGGAATCGGCAGGATGTTCATGACGCCGAGTGAGAGCGAGAGCAGCGCCACGAGGAAGGCGTAGTCGATGGGGCCGCGCTGAACCGCGCGCGCGACCACCACTGAGATTCCCACGACGCTCGACGACCCCGACACAGACGCCTTGAAGGTCTGCGGATTGAAGAACCCGCCGATCGCCTTGAACACCAAGCCGATCAGCGTGAACGAGTACTTCAACGCGTCGGTCATCGAGTAGTGGAGGTTCTCAGTCGTCGCCTGAACGCCAAGCCGTGCTCGTCCGTCGGGTGAGGCTCCCAGTACCACGGGGATGGTCTTCTCGGTGCCGTTGCGCACGAGCGTCACGGTAATCTTGTCGCCGGGTTTGTGCGTCTGCAGAGTCTCGACGAGCGCTGGCCAGTCCTTCAGGTTCTTGGCGTCGATCGCCTTGACCGTATCTCCGGGCTTGATGGCTGCCGCGGCAGCCGCGCTTCCCTTGCCCACGAGGTCCACGGTGAGCGTGGCCGTGGGGACACCGTAGAGCGTCAGCACGAGCACGAACACGAGTATCGCCGAGATCAGGTTCACTACCACGCCCGCCGACAGAACCAGCACGCGCTTGTAGGTAGGCAGTCCCCGATAGGTCTGAGCGCGCGCGCTGTTGAGCAGCGCCGTCGAGTCCTCGGCGAGGGCGGCATCGGACAAGGCGACGTACGACGAGTCGTCGCTCTCGTCGACGGAGATTGCGTCCCAGTCGTCCAAGGTGATGAGCAGGGACTCAGCTCGTTTGAGGTCGACGCCGAGCGCCTCTGAAAGCTCGGTGGAGCTGGATCGTCGAGCGCGTGTGATCTGCGCCAATGCCTCGGCGAGCAGTGGGTCCTCGGGTCCCGGCTCCATGCCGGCGATGCGGACGTAGCCGCCAAGCGGGATAGCAGTGATGCCGTACGTGGTCTTCTTGCCGTGGAAGCGAATCGCCGGTCCCGGCAGTCCGATCATGAACTCGTGGACTTTGACGCCGAAAGCGCGAGCCACAGCGAAGTGTCCGCCCTCATGCAGCACCACGAGGATCGAGAACGTGATCACGCCCCAGAAGACGGCGGAGAGACCCTGGATCATACGCGTAGGCTCCTAGTCACAGACCCGCTCAAGACAACTCGCGGGAGTCGAAGGTGTATTCCCAGAATTGCAAACCATACGCCATGTCGGTCTGGGACGCGTGAGTGCCTAGCGAGGCAGCGACTCGGCCGCCATCGCTCGTGCCCACGAGTCAACAGTGCGGACCTGATCGATACTGCTCAGCTTCTCGCGTTCGTGGCGAGTCAGCACCGTCTCGACGACGCGCTCGATATCGAGGAAGCCGATCCGCCCGGCCAGGAAGGCCGCAACCGCGACTTCGTTGGCAGCGTTCATCGCTGCGGGCACAGTGCCGCCGGCGCGGCCTGCCTCAAGTGCGAGGCGCAGGCAGCGGAAGGTATCGTAGTCAGGTTCCTCGAAGTCGAGCCGACCGAGTGCAGTGAAGTCGACCGGTTCAACCGGCGCGGGCCAGCGGCGGGGGTGACTGAAGGCGTACTGGATCGGGATGCGCATGTCGGTCGCACCGAGGTGCGCCTTCACCGAGCCGTCGGCGTACTCGACCATCGAGTGCACGCAGCTCTGCGGGTGGACCACGATGCGAATCTGGTCGAGCGACAAGCCGAAAAGGTGATGCGCTTCTATCGCTTCAAGGCCCTTGTTCATGAGGGTGGCCGAGTCGATGGAGATCTTCGGACCCATCGCCCAGGTCGGGTGCGCCAGCGCGTCTGCCGACGATACGGACGCCAGGTCGCTGCGCGTGCGGCCGCGGAACGGGCCACCAGAGGCGGTGAGCCAGATGCGCGTGGCATCGCGGGTATCCTCGCCGAGGAGGCACTGGAAGATCGCCGAGTGTTCGGAATCGACCGGGAGCATCTGCCCCGGCGCGGCGAGCGCCATGACCAGCTCCCCGCCGACGACAAGCGACTCCTTGTTGGCGAGCGCGAGGGTCTTGCCGGCCTTCAGCGCGGCGACCGTAGCCCGCAGTCCCGCCGCGCCCACGAGCGCATTGAGCACCACGTCAGCGTCCGTATGGGCGGCCAGTGCCACGACGGCGTCGTCACCCGCCTCAACGCACGCGTCGGGTGCCAGGCTCGCTGCGAGCAAGGCCGCGTTCGGATCGGCCAGCGCGACGTCTCTGACCCGAAACGCTCGCGCCTGTTCGGCGAGCAGCTCGGCGCTGGAATTGGCGGCCAGCGCGACGACCTCGAGTCGGTCCGAGTGCGCTGTCACGACCTGAAGTGCCTGCCGGCCGATAGACCCTGTCGACCCGAGTATGGCGACGCGCAGACGCTGACTCATCGGACTGCCACCCCGGCCCACCACAGCATCCAGTACGCCACAAGGCATACGAGGATCAGCGAGTCGAGCCTGTCGAGAAAGCCGCCGTGACCCGGCAGCGCGTGACCCGAATCCTTCACGCCGGCCTCTCGCTTCATGCGTGACTCGGCGAGGTCACCCACGACAACGGCAAGGCCGATAGCCAGTCCGGTCGCTACAGCCCACGACATCGTGAGACCCGTGGGTGCGATCGCGGGGAACCACTCAGGGAGCCGCTGGACGACGACCCACACGACAACTGTGCCGGCCAGCCCCGCGATGAAGCCCTCCCAGGACTTCTTCGGGCTGATGCGCGGCGCCATACGGTGCCGACCGATCATCGAGCCGATCAGATAGGCAAGGGAGTCGTTCGCCCACACGCTGGCGACCACCGCAAACGCGAGCAGCCGGCCAGCCGTGTAGACGTCGAGGATCAACACGAGGTAGGCCAGCAGGAAGCCGGTGTAGAGGGCGCCGAACACGGTGACGGCAGTGTCGGCGGTGCGCACCCGCACGAACACGACGTGCCAGACAAGAGAGGCGGCGATGAGCGCGGTCACGATCGCCGAGAGCCCCGCCATCCCCCAGAATGCAGCCGCCATCGGCATGAACGCTGCCGCAGCCACGCCGAAGATCTCGTTGGGCAGGCGCGACTCCCTGCGCTCCATGGCATAGAACTCGCCGGCTGCGAATGCGGCCATGATGCCTATGACCGCGCCGGTGGTGTAGCGCCCGAACCAGATGGCCCCGAGCACCACGCCCGCGTAGGCAAGCGCGGTCACGATGCGCGTGATCAGCTTGACCGGCTTGATGCCGGCCGGTTCCTGCACCTGCATCTCGCCGCCGAATGCGGTGTTGTACTCAGACACCTAGCTGCCCCCGAACCTTCTGTTGCGTTTTTGGTAGTCAAGGACCGCGCGAAGGAGCTCGGTGCGCGAGAAGTCGGGCCATAGGGTAGACGTGATCCACAGTTCGCTATACGCGATCTGCCACAGCAGGAAGTTGCTGATCCGGTACTCCCCGCTCGTTCTGATGAGAAGGTCGGGGTCGGGCATTCCAGCGGTGTAGAGCCGCGCCGCGATTGCGTTCTCGTCGATCTCATCGATAGAGAGCTTTCCGGCCACCACGTCGGCAGCGATGCTGCGTGCGGCCTCAGCGAGCTCGACTCGGCCGCCGTAGTTCAGTGCGACCACGAGCGTCAGACCGGTGTTGTCCGCCGTGCTCTGGACGACTCGCTCGAAGGCGCGGGCGGTGTCGGGCACGAGCCCTGAGATGCGGCCGATCAGGCGGACGCGCACGTTCATGCGCTGCAGGTTGGTGAGTTCACGCTCGAGGACTTCGACGAAGAGCTTCATAAGTCCCGAGACTTCGTCGTCAGGCCGGTTCCAGTTCTCCGACGAGAAGGCGTAGATGGTCAGATACTTGATGCCGAGTTCGATCGACGCGGCTATCGCCTCTCGAACAGCCTTGGCGCCTGCGGCGTGACCTGCGAGACGCGGCAACGCGCGCTTGGTGGCCCAGCGACCGTTGCCGTCCATGATGATCGCGACGTGTTCTGGTGAGCGGGCAGGGTCAAACGACGCAAGCAGCGCAGCAGCGCGCTTGCTCGAGAAGAAGTCCCTGCGGGAGGATTCCGAGGGGGGCAACTCTCTAGACTTCCATGATTTCGGCTTCCTTGCGCTTCAGGGAGTCGTCGATCTCCTTGATATGCGCGTCGGTCAGCTTCTGGATGTCGGTCTCGGCGCGACGCATGTCGTCCTCCGAGATCTCCGCATCCTTCTCGGCGCGAGTCAGCTTCGCATTGGCCTCGCGGCGGATGTTGCGGATGCCGATACGTGCGTCTTCCGAGTAGCCCTTGCAGACCTTGACGAGGTCTTTGCGGCGCTCTTCGGTGAGCGGGGGGAACGGCAGGCGGATGACGGACCCGTCGTTGTTCGGCGTGATGCCGAGGTCGGAAGCCATGATGGCTTTCTCGATCGCCGAGAGGGCCGATTTGTCCCAAGGCTCGATCAGCAACAGCTGTGCTTCGGGTGTCTTGATGCCCGCGATCTGACTGATCGGCGTCTGGGTTCCGTAGTAGTCGATCGATATCTTCTCGAGGATCGCGCCGCTGGCGCGCCCGGTCCGAACGGTGGAGAATTCGTGCAGAAGCGCCTTCACGGTCTTGTCCATGTGGGCGCGAGAGTCGTTCAGGATTGCGGAGGTGCTCATCGGTCGTCTCCCCTCACGATGGTGCCTACGCGGCCGCCAAGCAGCGCCCGCTCGATGTTTCCGTCGGTTTCCATGTTGAACACGAGGATGGGCAGCTTGTTGTCCATGCACAGCGAGATCGCCGTGGAGTCCATGACCTGCAGGCCGCGGTTGAGCACCTCGATATAGGTGAGTTCATCGAACTTCACGGCATCCGGATGCGTCTTGGGGTCGGCGTCGTAGATCCCGTCGACCTTGGTCGCCTTCATGATGCACTCAGCACCGATCTCCAGCGCGCGGAGGGCAGCCGTAGTGTCAGTGGTGAAGTACGGGTTGCCGGTACCTGCCGCGAAGATGACGACACGGCCTTTCTGCATGTGGCGCATCGCACGCCGCCGGATGTAGGGCTCTGCGACGGCCTGCATCTCGATTGCGCTCATGACACGGGTGAATACCCCGTTGCGCTCGAGCGCCTCTTGCAGCGCGAGCGCGTTCATCACGGTGGCAAGCATCCCGATGTAGTCGGCCTGCGCGCGATCCATGCCTGAGGCAGAAGCGGCGATGCCCCTGAAGATATTGCCGCCGCCTACCACGATCGCCACCTCGACGCCGTCTTCGCGGACGGTCTTGATCTGCTTGGCCAGCGAATCGAGTGTGTCGGGGTCGATGCCGTACTCGACATCCCCCATCAACGCCTCGCCGGATAGCTTCAGCAGGACTCGGCGGAACCGGTACTCGTCGGCCACAGGCACTCCCCTCAGGTGTGAATTTTACTGCGGCTCACAGAAACGACTCGAGCCAACAGACAGGATACAGTACACGGGCCGGCACGTGGCGGTGCCGACCCGTGTTGCTGCGGTTCCCCGAGGGGTCCCGCAGTTCATGTGGTGTTACTCGGCCGCGTGCTCACCCAGCACGAAGCGGTCGAACCCCACGACAGTGATGGTGTCGCCGAGCGACTTGCCGATCTGTGCAGCGTACTGTGCGACCGTGATATCGGGGTTCTTCACGAAGGCCTGCTCGACGAGCACGACTTCCTTGAAGTACTTCTCGATGCGGCCTTCGGCGATCTTCATCTGGATGGCCTCGGGCTTGCCTGATTCGGCACCCTGGGCCTTGTAGATCGAGAGTTCGTGAGCGACGACGTCGGCAGGAACCGCGTCGCGGTTCGCAACCAGCGGCGCCGCAGCCGCAACCTGCATAGCGACGTCGCGGGCGAATGCCTGGAACGCAGGATCAGACCCGGTTTCGGGCTTCTCGAAGGCGAACGTCGCGATGACGCCGATCTTGCCGCCGCCATGGATGTAGGTGGCAGCAGCACCGTTGCCGGTGATCTCTTCGCGAGCGAAGCGGGCAACACCCATGTTCTCGCCCAGCTTGCTGACCTTCTCGCCGAAGAGTTCAGACACCGTGATGCCACGCGCCGTGACGGTCTGCGTCAACAGGTGCTCGACATCGGTCGGAGCATCCTTGGCGATATGCTCGGCAAGCTCAGCAGCAAACGAGGTGAATTCCTTGTTGCGGCCAACGAAGTCGGTCTCTGAGTTGACCTCAACGAGAACGCCGACCTTCATGTCGTCGGTGACGAATGCGGCAATGGTGCCCTCGTTGGTAGCGCGACCGGCCTTCTTGGCAAGCTGTGCCAACCCACGCGTACGCAAGACGTCAACGGCGGCCTCGAGGTTGCCGTCGGCTTCGGACAGAGCCCTCTTGCACTCCATCATCCCGGCGCCGGTGCACTCGCGTAGTTCCTTGACCATGCTGGCGGTAATCTCGGCCATAGGTAGTCCCTCCCTTTTAGAAGAGAACGAAGTTATCAGTACGGACATACTCGTCGCATTACGCGACGAGTATGTTACTCAGCAGCAGGAGCTTCGGCGGCCTCGAGCATCGAAGCAGCAGGGCTCTCGGTCTCGGCGCACTCGGCTGCAGGGGCAGCGACGACTGCAGGAACGGCAGGCGCAGCAACAGGAGCGGCGGGAGCGACCGCGGGGGCGGCCTCTGCTACGGGGGCGGCGGCAACGGGGGCGACCTCGGGTGCGGTGAAGGCAGCCTCAGCGACAGCGTTGACGTCGCCGCCACGGCCCTCGATGACGGCGTCAGCAATGACGCGGCACATCAGGCCAACCGAGCGGATGGCGTCGTCGTTACCCGGGATGACGTAGTCGACGTCATCAGGATCGGCGTTGGTGTCGACCAGTCCGATGATCGGAATCTTGAGGCGCTTGGCCTCGTGGATGGCGATGTCCTCGCGCTTGGTGTCTACGACGAAGATGGCCTTCGGCAGTTCACGCATGTCGCGAACACCGTTGAGGTTTGCCTGAAGCTTGCCGAGCTCCTTGCGAAGCAGCAGCTGCTCCTTCTTGGGAAGACCGGCCATGCGGCCGTCGGCTTCCATGGTCTCAAGATCGACCATGCGCTTGACGCGGCTACGCATCGTCACGAAGTTCGTGAGCATGCCGCCGAGCCAGCGGTGGTTGACGTAGGGCATACCAGAGCGCTCAGCAGCAGCCTGGATGGGCTCCTGTGCCTGCTTCTTGGTGCCGACGAACAGAATCGCCCCACCGTGGCTGGCCATGTTGCGGGTGAACTGGTACGACTGCTCGAGCTCGCGCAGGGTGCGCTGGAGGTCGAGGATGTAGATGCCGCTTCTTTCGGTGAAGATGTAGGGCTTCATCTTCGGGTTCCAGCGACGTGTCTGGTGGCCGAAGTGCACACCGGCCTCGAGCAGGTTCTTGATTGTTACGACGGACATGGTGAAACCTCCTGGCATCGGTTACTTCCTCCGCTCGCTTCTACCTCAGGCAACGACCGCCATCAAAGGCGGCACCTCGCGCCGGAGTCCACGAACGTGTGTGATAAGAGCCTCAGAAGTATAGCAGACGTGCCCAGCTCCGCAACGGGCTCATACCCGGCGATTCCGGGCCGTTTCAGGCGAGACGGAAACTCAGGTTCGAGCAGGTGCAACGCGGACGCATGACTAGGCTATTGCCTGCGCTGCGTGCAGTCGCGCCCTCAGGCGGAGCACCGCCTTGGTGTGCAGCTGGCTGACCCTGGATTCGGTCACGCCGAGAACCTGCCCGATCTCCTTGAGCGTGAGGCCCTCGTAGTAGTAGAGCGCGATCACGGTCTTCTCTCGTTCCGGGAGCCGTTCTATCGCTCCGGCGAGAATGTCCTTGATCTCAACGCTCTCGAAGATCGCCACCGGGTCTTCGGCGCGCTCATCTTTGATGGAGCCGAGCGCGCTTTGGCCCTCGTCCCGCTCGCCGCCGACCCACAGTTCCTCGAACGAGACGACGGACGTGTAGGAAAGCTTGGTGAGGATGCCATGGAAGTCCTTGATCGTGACGCCCATGTGGCTTGCGACTTCTCCGTCGGTCGGGACGCGGCGCAGGGAGTTCTCGAGGGCGATGTAGGACTGCTCAATCTCGCGAGCGCGCGATCGGACCGATCGCGGCACCCAGTCCATGGCGCGCAACTCGTCGATGATCGCGCCTCGAATGCGCGCTATCGCATACGTCTCGAACTTGATGGCGCGCTCGAGGTCGAACTTCTCGATCGCGTCGATCAGCCCGAAGATGCCGTAGCTGATCAGGTCCGCGGTGTCGACCGTTTGAGGAAGGCTCGAGGCGAGACGCCCCGCGACGTACTTGACCAGCGGAGAATAGTTGAGGATGAGCGCGTCACGCGCTCCAGAATCGTGATCGTCCTTGTATCGAGCCCAGAGGGCGGAGATGTCCGTCCGCGGGTCGGATCTCATGCAGTTACCCCCAACTGCGCCGACCAGGGCGCCCTCTTCATGCGCGCGGATGCGCGTTGCGGTGCACGTCCTGCAGCCGTTTCATGCTCATGTGAGTATAAATCTGGGTGGTGGACAGGGCAACATGCCCGAGTAGCTCTTGGATCGTGCGCAAATCCGCCCCGTTTTCAACCATATGCGTGGCGAAAGTATGGCGCATCGAGTGTGGAGAGAGCGAGGAAGCGATTCCCGCTGCGGAGAGCCAGCGCTTGAAGATGCGTCGAATCGCGTCTGCACTGAGCGGCCTGCCTCTCGTAGAGAGGAACACGCTGTTCGTCGTGGCCCCCGTGCCGAGTCGCGGCCGACCGTTGGTAAGGTAGTCAGCAAGCCTGCTGACCGCAACCCTATGTAAGGGCACGAGCCGTTCCTTAGATCCCTTGCCCATGACGGTGATCTGACCTTGCGCAAGGTCAAGGTCTTCAAGTCGAAGCCCTGAGACCTCGCTCACGCGTGCGCCCGTCGCATACAGGATCTCAAGAATCGCGCGGTCTCTGAGCCCGGAGGCGGTCTCAGGGTCAGGGGCGTCCAGCAGCGAGGGCAACTCGTTGGTGGGGACGATCCTCGGCAGCCTGGAGGGGACCTTCGGCGTTGCGAGCACAGAGGACGGGTCGGAAGGGGTGATATCCTCCGCGACCAGATAGGCGAAGAGCGAGCGCACCGCCGATAGCCGGCGAGCGACGGTGCGTCGCGCGTATCCTGCTCGATCGAGTTCAGCCAAGTAGAGTCGCATCTGCCGATGCGTGAGGGTGATGGGATCCATTCCGGTTCTCTGCGCCCACTCCAGATAGCGAGCCAGGTCGGTCGCGTAAGCGCGAAGCGTGTTAGGCGACGCCCGCCGCTCCACTCTGAGGTGGGTCAGGTAGCGGTCGACAAGCTCGTCGGGTGTGAGGCGCTCAGCCACGCGCGATCACGGATCCGGCTATACCGGGCCGGTCTGAGAGCCACTCAGCGATATCCTCGTGCGCGCGCTGTGCGTACGCGGCGTAGCGCTCCCGTTTCCCGCGTACTCGCTCCGGCAAGGGCGGGATGATTCCGAAGTTGACGTGCATGGGCTGGTACGGGCTGGTTTCCGGATCTGTCGCGTATCCGAGCAGAGAGCCGAACGCCGTGGTCAGCGGTAAGACCAGCGCAGGCTCCCCCGACATTTCGGCCCATGTGTTCAGCGCTGCGATGAGGCCCGAGGCCGCCGCCTCCACGTAGCCCTCGGTGCCGGTGATCTGTCCGGCGAATCGAACGCGCGGGTTCGAACGCAAAGCAAGCGTGGCATCGAGAACGCGCGGGGCGTCGATGAACGTGTTGCGGTGCATGACGCCGTGCCGGAGGAAGTCGGCGTTCTCCAGGCCGGGGATCATGCGGAAGACGCGATCCTGCTCCCCGAACGTGAGGTTCGTCTGGAAGCCCACCAAGTTGTACGCCGTGCCTTCAGCGTTTTCGGCGCGAAGCTGGACGACGGCCCAGGGTCGGTGACCGGTGCGGGGGTCGGCGAGGCCGACCGGTTTGAGCGCGCCGAATCGGAGCGCATCGCGTCCGCTGCGCGCGACCTCCTCGGCGGGCTGGCAGGCGTGGAACAGCTCCCGGCGTTCGAAATCCTTGGCCGTTGTGCGCCGGGCCTCGATCAGGGCGTCATAGAAGGCGTCGTACTCCTCGCGGTCCATTGGCGCGTTGAGGTAGTCGGCCCCTTCTCCCTTGTCGTAGCGCGAAGCGGCGAAGACGATGCTGCGGTCGATGGACTCGGCGTCGATGATGGGAGCAGCGGCGTCGAAGAACGCCAGGCGAGCATCTCCGACAAGGCCCTGCACTGCCGGCACGAACTCTTGGCTTGTCAGCGGCCCCGTGGCGATGATGACTCGGCCATCGGGAAGGGTGGTCGCCTCCTCACGCACGACCTCGATGAGCGGATGACCGGTGATCTTGCGTGTGAGTTCGGCGGAGAAGTGCTCGCGGTCGACAGCGAGCGCACTGCCTGCGGCGACCCGTGTTTCGTAGGCGGTCTGGATGATGACGCTGCCCAGAGCGGTGAGCTCGTGCTTGAGGAGTCCCGCTGCGGTCGCCGGGTCGGAGCTCTTCAGGGAGTTCGAGCAGACGAGTTCGCTCAAGTCACCGGAATGGTGCGCGGGGGTCATGCGCTCGGGGCGCATCTCGACGAGCCTCACGTGAACGCCTCGAATGGCAAGCTGCCACGCGGCTTCTGTTCCCGCGAGGCCGCCACCGACAACGGTGACCGTTTCTGTTGAACTCGAAGCGTTGAGGTCGGACACACAACTCCCCTGTACGGCGGCGGTCGTACGTAGTGTACCGCCTGGAAGCGTGTCATTGGTGTCGGCACGCCCCATACCTGCCGTCGCTGAAGCGCACCACCAACCCCTCAGCTTCGAGGGCGCCTATCCGACGGGCCACGGTCACGATATCGAGCCCCAGGGCGTGGGCGACATCGTCGGGTCGCAGGTGGTCGGTGCGCAGCGCCGCAAGGACCCGGTCGCGGTCGGTCGGCGCGTCGTCGAGCGTCCAGAGGCGCTCAGGCTGCAGCGCGGGGGCGGGAAGGATTGACGCGAGAGCATCGGCCAGCTCGGAGACGTCGCAGATCGGGATCGCGCCCTGTCTGAGCAGCCGGTTGGCGCCGCGGCACTCGGGCGCGAAGATCGACCCGGGGACGACAAGCACTTCACGGCCGGCCTCCAGCGCGTAGTCGGCGGTGGAGAACGTGCCGCTCGGAAGACCTGCTTCGAGCACCAGCAGTGCTGAGGACAGACCGGCGATGATCCGGTTTCGGGTTCGGAAGGTCCAGCGTTGGGGCGGGCAGCCCCACGGCTGCTCGGAGACGACCGCCCCTGAATGTGCGATCTCAGTGAGCAGCTCGTGCGCGTTAGACGGATAGACCAGGTCGGCGCCGCACCCCAGTACGGCGACCGTTCTGCCGCCGACGCTGAGCGCTGCACGATGGGCGGCCTGGTCGCAGCCGATCGCTCCCCCGGACACGATCACGTGTCCGGCGCGCGCCGCCCAGCCGGCGAACAGGTCCCCCGCCTGAAGGCCATAGGGCGTGGCCTTGCGCGCTCCGACCACTGCGAGTCCCGGTACGAGCGCTGAGGGGTCGCCGAGTCCGTAGAGCACCTTCGGCGGATCCGGGGTCTGCGCCAACTGCTCAGGGTAGTCGGATTCGCCGAGATGCACCTCGAATCTGGCACGGTCCTGCGAAGCGCTACACATCGTTCATCCCGCCTCCCGGGAGCGAAAGCCGAGCGCCTCGCTCAGGTGGTCGTGCTCGACGTGGTCCGCAGCCTCGGAATCCGCGATCGTGCGGGCAACGCGCAGCAACTGCGTCACTCCGCGGCCGGAGAGGTGTCTGCTTCGAGCCGAGTCTTCGAGGAATCGTTGAGCACGCGCCGACAGCGAGCACGCCCTGAGGAGTTCAGCGCCATAGAGCGTTGCTGTGGGGCCCTGAGCGCGCATGGCCGATCGCTGTCGTACCTCCAGCACGAGTTCTCTGAGCCGAGCCGACGCCGCTCCGGTCGGCTCGCCGAGCAGCACCGACGGGTCGATCCGGGCGACGTCGATCACCAGGTCGATGCGATCCATGAGCGGACCGCCGATTCTGCCCTGGTAGCGCTCGACCGCTGACGGCGCACACGTGCACGCTCGATCTCTGTCACCTCGGAAACCACAGGGACACGGGTTCGCGGCGCCGACCAACGCGAACCTTGCGGGGAAGCGGAGTCGGCCTTCGGCTCGAACCAGCGTGATGCGGCCGTCCTCCATGGGCTGCCTGAGTGCCTGCAGCGCTGCGGGTCCGAACTCCGGCATCTCGTCGAGGAAGAGCACGCCGTTGTGGGCCAGTGACGCCTCCCCCGGCCGCGGCGGAGATCCCCCTCCCACAAGGCCCGCGATCGAGGCCGAATGGTGAGGGGCACGAAACGGACGACCGCCGGCAAGCGCCTGGGACTCGTCGAGCCCCGCAACCGAATGAATGAGGGCGGTCTCGAGGCGCTCCGCGTCATCAAGCGGTGGCAGGATACTCGGCAACCGCCGCGCCAGCATGGTCTTTCCCGATCCCGGGGGTCCTACCATGAGGACGTTGTGCCCCCCTGCCGCCGCGATCAGGAGTGCGCGTTTTGCCAGGTCGTGTCCGGCGACCTCCGCGTAGTCCAGTTGCCTGCAGAGATGGCGGCTCAAGCGCGAATCCACTGCGTGCTTGGTGCCCAGCTCCACCGCACGGAGCTGGGCCAGATTCGATACGGGACGATAGTCCAACCCCTCGAGCGAAAGGGCGGACGACGAGTCGGCCGGACCGATGAGCGGCACTCCCGCCTCTCGTGCGGCGAGCGCGTACGCGAGCATGCCCGGGACGCTGCGAACCGAGCCGTCCAGTGACAGCTCGCCGATTGCCGCGCACGTCTCGGCGTGGCTGCGCGGCAGTTGCCCGGTCGCCGTCAGGAGCCCCAGAGCGATGGCGAGGTCGAAGCCGGTTCCGTGCTTGCGAACCGGACCCGGCGCCAGATTGATCACGACGCGCGCGTTGGGAACGTCGAATCCCGCCGCTCTGACCGCCGAACGAACGCGCTCGCGCGCCTCCTGCACGGCCATGTCCGCCAGTCCGACGATAGCGAATACGGGCAGGCCGGCACCGACATCCACCTCGGCGTCGACAGGAATGGCTTCCACGCCGAGGAGCGTCGCCGTTCTGACGCTGCACTGCGCCATGGCCTACTCCGGAACGAACGCTGCGCGATGGTGTCGCAGCAGTGCGCGGTCCTCAGCCAGTACGAGCAGCGTGATCACATCGAAGCGAACTGAGACGTCGGTCAGCCCGGCATGCTGGAGGTACGCCGCCGCGAGTCGCGCGTAACGGCGTTGCTTCGCGGGCGTGATGGCTTCTTCCGGCGTGCCCTTGGCGATCGTCCTGCGCGTCTTCACCTCGCAGAAGACGACCTCGTCTCCGTCTAGGGCGACGATATCCACCTCGCCCGCGGTGCTGTGCCAGTTGCGCTCCACCACGGTCATCCCGATGCGGTCGAGAAAGGCCGACGCGGCGTCCTCGCCACGCTCCCCGAGCTTCTTGCGATCCTCGGTCATGTCAACCACCTCCGACACGCACTGTGGAGGCGGGCCCTTGCCGGGACCTTTCGGGAACCTGACTCGGCGGCAACCTTCCACACTCAAGAGGCGCCGCCTTAGGCTAGAACATCGAGAGCGTGCCACCGCCAAGCGAGAAGGACAGTCTGTGGACCGCAGAGGGACCGCACCGCGCGATCGCAGCCAGGTGCTCACTAGTGCCGTACCCCTTATTGATGTCGAACTTGAATTCGGGGTGGACGAGAGCGAGCGATCGCATGATCGCGTCACGTTCGACTTTGGCGATGATCGATGCGGCCGCGATGGCAGCGACCTTCGAATCCCCCTTCACTACCGCCGTCTCGTTCTCGACAAGGTGAAGGGGTACGCCGTCGATGACGACATGGTCGGGTGATGCGCTCAGCAGCGCGAGCGCTCGGGTGATGGCCAGCTTGAGCGCGGCGGTGACCCCGAGCGCGTCGATCTCCTCGGAGGAGGCATGGCCGATACCGAAACACACCGCTTGCTCTCGGATGAGGACCGACAACTCCTCACGCCGCTGGGGTGAGAGACGCTTGCTGTCGTCGAGTCCCTCGATGCGAGGTGCGCCGTGAAGGATCACGGCCCCGGCGGTCAAAGGACCGGCGAGTGCGCCCCTGCCGACTTCATCGACTCCGGCCACGAGCGCCAGCCCCTTGGCGTGGAGTTGCCGCTCGAGCGCGTAGAGACCCTCCGTCCGAGCGGTCTCCCCACTCGCAGCCTGTGATCGCGATCGAGCAGCAGCGCACGCATCGCGCACGCCGATGCGCTCGTCGCCCGCGAGTTCGTCCAACATGAGTTCAAGCCGCGCCGGATCAGACGTGAGCCCGACAAGCGCCGCGCGAACCGCATGGATTGTGAGCCGTGATCGCGTCAACGCTAGACTCCAGAACCTCGCCCGGAATGTGACGAGCGAGGCCTGCGCATCTACGCGGGCCTCGCTCGAAGGTTTCGTGCATGGCATCGCTGCACGCGTGCGGCGATGTCGCAGGCTTCCTAGAAGCCCTTCTCCTTGAGGCGAGCGGCCTTGCCGATCTTGTCTCGGAGGAAGTACAGCTTGCTGCGGCGTACCTTGCCGTGGCTCAGGATCTCGATCTTGTCGATCTTGGGCGAGTGCACCGGGAACGTGCGCTCGACGCCGACGGCGAAGGAAATCTTGCGGACCGTGAACGTCTCGCGGTTACCGGCACCATGGCGACGGATACAGACGCCCTGGAACACCTGGGTACGCTCGCGGGTACCCTCGATGATCTTGTAGTGGACCTTGACCGAGTCGCCAACGTTCACTTCATCCAGGTCCTCGCGGATCTGCTGCTGTTCGATAGCGCGGATGATATCCATGTTCCTGCGATTCCTGTTCTTTGAGTCGTCTCACCTGTCCCGCCGAACGCGGGGCGCGAGTGGGTAGTATATCCCACCCTAGCAGGCCGAGCAATGCCACACCGGATTATGACTCTCTCCAGCAAGACAGCAGCTGGGATCCGCTAGTGCAGTTCGCCGAATGCCTTCGGTGGCCAGTACGTCCACACAGCGTGGCCTTGTACCGCGCTAAGTGCAATGGGGCCGAAGTAACGGCTGTCGCCGCTGTTGGTGCGGTTGTCGCCCATGACCCAGATGTTGTCGTCAGGCACGCGATACGGGTAGGTGATGCTCGAGTCGAGCGGGTCGCTTCGCTGACCGTGGGTGTAGGGCTCATTGAGCTTCACACCGTCCACGTAGACGAAGCCATCGCGCAGGTCAACGGTCTGACCACCCACGGCGATCGTGCGCTTGATGAGCGCCGGGTGCTGACCCTTGGGGTCGCCGAAGACCACGATATCGTCGTAGCGCGGCGGGCGTGAGAACCGGAAGGTGAGCTTCTCGGCCAGGACGCGGTTGCCGATCTCGATCGTGGGGATCATCGATCCGGTCGGAATCACAAACGGTTGAACCAAGAACACCTTGATGCCCTGTGCCAACGCGAAGGCGAGGAGCACGAGAAGCGCGGTCTCGATCAGCCAACGCAGCGTCGAGGTCTCTTCGCGCGCGGGCGGTGTCTCGGGTGCGGTTTCGATGTCGGTCATCGGCTAGCCTTCCTCGGAGCGCTCAGCTCGCGTGAGTTCATCGGTGACGATCGCGCGTTCGCTGGCATTGAGCGACACGTGTGCCAGAAGATCGGGTCGCACTCGGGCGGTCTTTCGAATAGCCTGCTCACGGCGCCATACTGCGACCTTGCCGTGGTCTCCGCTCCTCAGCACCTCGGGGACCTCAAGACCGTCGAACTCGGCCGGTCGCGTGTACTGAGGGTACTCGAGCAACCCTTCGGAGAACGACTCGTCGCCCGCCGAGTCCTCATCGCCGAGGACTCCGGCCACGTGGCGCGAGACGGCGTCCATGACGACCATGGCGGGCAACTCTCCGCCGGTGACTACGTAGTCTCCGATGGACAGTTCGAGGTCGGCGAGTGCCAAGGAACGCTCGTCGAACCCTTCGTAGCGGCCGCAGACCATCACGACCCGCTCCTTATGGGCGAGCTCGAGCGCGACTTCGTGTGTGAATGGGCGCCCTGCCGGGGTGAAGAAGACCACCAAGCCGGGTTCGTCCTCTATCCTCTGCACGGCCTCGACCGCTTCAGCGATCGGCTCGGGCTTCATCACGAGTCCCGGTCCCCCGCCGTAGGGAGCGTCGTCGGTGGTGCGGTGGCGGTCGTGCGTCCAGTCGCGCAGATCGTGCGTGCGCAGCTCGATCAGACCGCGCTCACGGGCGATGCCGAGAATCGATGCGGACATGGGAGCCTCGAACATGCCGGGGAAGATGCTGATCACGTCGAAGATCATACTTCCTCCCCTTCTCCGGGCATGAGCCCTGGCAATAGTCGTACGGTGATCTCACCTGCGTCTTCGTCGATGTCCACGACCACGTCGTCGATGACCGGCAGGAGCACCTCGCCAAAGGGACCATGCACGACCCACACGTCATTGGCTCCCGTGATGATGGTCTCCACCACCTCGCCGAGCAGCCCGCGCTTCTCGTCGGTCACGCGCATGCCGTCGGCGGAGAACTCCTCTTCGATCTCGACGAACCAGGAATCCGGCAGCTCGTCTTCGCAGGCGAGGATGTCGGTTCCGATGAGCGCCGCCGCCTGGTCAACGTCGTTGATGCCGCTTACCTTAACCAGCGGGCCTTTGGGTCCGCGTCGAATGGACTCGATGCGGCCGCCGCGAGCCGTCTTGGGCGGCGGGACGAACCACACCTGGAGGCCATAGGGAAACACGAAGGGAAGGTCCTTGGCCGGAGCCACAGAGACCTCCCCTTTGAGCCCATGCGTCTTTACGACCCGACCGAGCGGGACGAACGGTCCGGGCGTCATCGCTTCTATCCGAGAACTTCAACCTCGACGTGCTTGTCGGCAGTGCTACCCGCGGCGCGTGCAAGCGTCCGGATCGCCTTGATGATGCGGCCCTGACGGCCGATCACCTTGCCGACATCAGCAGGGTCGAGCGTGATCTCGAACGTGAGCGTGTCCTCCGACTCCGATGCCTGAACCACTACAGTCTCGGGAGCGTCGACAAGCGACGTCACGACGTAGCGGACCAGTGCCTCGGTGTCGGCGATGGATGCCATGTGCGGCTTCCGTTACTCGGCGTCGGCGGCGGGCTCGGCGTCAGCGGCCTTCTCGGCGGCTTCTTCCGCGACCTCTGCCTCGGCGGGAGCGGCGGCGGCTTCAGCAGCAGCGGCGTCCGCAGCTTCCTTGGCGGCGGCCTTCTCGGCAGCCTTGGCGGCCTTTGCTTCCTCGGCGGCCTTGGCGGCAGCTTCGGCAGCCTTGGCGGCGGCGGCTTCCTCGGCGACGACCTTGGCGACGGCCTTCTTGGAAGGCTTGGCCTCAGGCTCGACGACGGTCTTGTCACCGCGAGCGATGGCGATCAGTTTGCCGGCAGCCTCGGTGGGCTGGGCACCCTTCGCGATCCAAGCGTCGACCTTGTCGAGTTCGATCTCGACGACTGACGGCGTGGCACGCGGGTTGTAACGGCCAACGATCTCAATGAAACGGCCATCGCGACGAGCGCGCCCGTCAGCGATTACGACGCGGTAGAACGGCGCCTTCTTGGCACCGTGACGCGCCAGACGGATCTTGACTGCCAACAGGTTCACCTCCGGTTAAAGCGGCCGCGATTCGGCCGCACTTCATGCAAGCAAAGCGGTTGCATATTCTACGACAGTACACATGGAGCGGTCAAAGACTACATGCCGGGCATGCCCGGGAAACGCATCCTACGCTTACCCTTGCCGCTGAGCGACTGGAACTGCTTCATCATCTTACGCGTCTCACCGAACTGCTTCAGGAGTTGGTTCACATCGAAGACCGCCACTCCCGAGCCTTGGGCTATTCGCTGGCGGCGCGATCCGTTGATGAGGTTGGGCTTGGCGCGCTCGGTGGGTGTCATGGCAAAGATGATGGCCTCCACCTTGTCCAGGGCGCCTTCGTCCACTTCGCCCTCAAGGTCCTTGAGCTTGCCCGCGCCGGGAAGCGACTTCAGGATGCTTCCCATGCCGCCCATCTTGCGAACCTGCCTGATCTGGACCAGGAAGTCGTCGAGCGTGAAGTCCGCCTTCTTGAGGCGCTCGGCGGTCTCAGCGTCGACTTCGGCCGCCCCGACCTCTTGGGCCTTCTCGATGAGCGAGAGCACGTCGCCCATGCCGAGTATGCGTTTGGCCATCCGGTCCGGGTAGAACGGTTCGAGCGCGTCGGTCTTCTCGCCGAAGCTCGCGAACTTGATGGGTTTGCCGGTGACCTGTCGAATCGAAAGTGCGGCACCACCGCGGGCGTCGCCATCGAGCTTGCTCATGATCACGCCATCGAAGTCGACCTTCGCGGCGAACGCGGCAGCTACGTTGACGGCGTCTTGCCCAGTCATCGCGTCGACGACCATGAGGATCTGGTCCGGCTTGACGGCGCTGCGAATGGCCGCCGCCTCGTTCATCATGTCCTCGTCGACATGCAGGCGACCTGCCGTGTCGACGATGACCACGTCACGCAGCTGGTCGATGGCCGCCTTCACACCGGCCTTGGCGATCGCGACCGGGTCCGTGCCCTCGCCGCGATAGACGGGGATGTCGAGTTCTCGCCCCAGCGCCTCGAGCTGGTCGATAGCAGCCGGCCGGTAGACGTCACAGGCGACCATGAGCGGGCGCTTGCCCTGTTTGCGCAGGAGGAAGGCCAGCTTGGCGGTAGCGGTCGTCTTGCCCGACCCCTGGAGCCCGACGAGCATGATCACGTTGGGGATGCGGCCCGACAAAGCCAGGTGTGAGGCGGTGCCGCCGAGAAGCTCGGTCATCTCCTCAACGACGATCTTGATCACCATCTGGCCGGGGGTGAGCGACTTCATGACGTCGGCGCCGACCGCTCGATCGCGGACGCGCGCGACGAACTGCTTGACGACCTTGTAGTTCACGTCGGCTTCCAGGAGCGCCATGCGAATCTCGCGCATGGCGACGTCAACGTCGGCCTCGGAGAGCCGGCCCTTGCCGGTCAGGCCGTCGAAGATCTTCTGGAGCCTGTCGGAGAGGTTGTCGAACATCTCTGTCGGTGCCTTTCGCTTCCGGTGGTGGTGCCGAGACGGGTTGTGCGAGTGCTCGTCACACCCTAGTCATGGGCATGGTCAGGGTCAACTGCCCGTCAGGGAATGAGCCGCATCCGCGTGATTGGCGAAAAGAGCGCAACGGCCTTGCCGTTGGCTCCCGAGAGCGGCAATGGTCCGATGTAGCGGCTGTCTTCGGAGACCGCGCGATTGTCGCCCATCACATAGAGGTAGCCTCGCGGAACCACGTAGGGTGCGACGTTGACGGCGTACGGGCGTTCGACGAACTGTCCGCGCGCCGGCTCTCTCACGCCGTTGACCCACGCCACGTCCGCTCGGATCTCGACGGTGTCGCCAGGCAGAGCGACGACACGCTTGATCAACTCGGTCGTCTGCCCGCCCTGGCTCCAGCGGATGTCCACGATGTCTCCCCGGTGAGGCGTCTGGTACCCGCGGGTGACGAGCAGCCGGTCGCCTGTGTACAGCGTGGGCTCCATCGAGGGGCCATCGACTGTCAGCGGCGCCAGGAACACGTAGAAGACGAGTATCACGACGAGAAAGATGACCAGCAGCGGAACGAAGAGCAGAGCTGCGAGACGCATGCCGCGTCCGGATGGCTCCCGCGCACCGGGCGCGAGCAGGCTCGGTCCGGTGTCGAGGTCGTCGCTACTCACCGCGAATCAGCGCCCGAGCGAACTCGTCAGCAACGAAGGGGCGCAGGTCCTCGATGCCCTCCCCCACGCCGATGCACAGGATGGGGATACCGAGCTCGCGAACGACGGCGACGGCGATGCCGCCTTTGGCGGTCCCGTCGAGCTTGGTGAGGATGAGCGCGTCAACACCAAGCGCAGCGTCGAATTCGCGCGCTTGATTCAGACCGTTCTGACCCGTGGTCGCGTCCATGACAAGGATCGTCGTGACCGGCGACTTGCTGCGATTCTCGGTGACGCGCTTGACCTTCTGCAGCTCGCGCATGAGGTCTTTCGACGTGTGCAGACGGCCGGCGGTGTCGATGAGAGTAAGGTCGGCGCCGCTCTCCTCCGCCTTGACCACGGTGTCGAACGCGACTGCCGCAGGGTCGGCGCCACGGTCGCGACGCACCACCGGCACGTGGGCCCGCTCGGCCCAGATATCGAGTTGCTCGGAGGCAGCCGCCCTGAACGTATCAGCGCTCCCGAGGAGGACCTTGCGGCCGCTGTCGGTGAACTGCTTGGCGAGCTTTCCCACGGTGGTGGTCTTGCCGGTGCCGTTCACGCCGACCATCAGCACCGTGAGCGGGGAGACGGCAAGCAGATCCCCGCTATCTGCCACGAACTCGGCGGCGATCTGCGCAGCGAGTTCGTCGATGACCGCCGAGGCGTCGGGGAGCGCCTTGGCCGCCGCATCGCGGCGCAAGCGTGCAACGATGTCGGTGGTCGCGGTCACTCCGAGGTCCGCTCCGATGAGCGTGTCCTCCAAATCCGACCAGAACTCCTCGTCGAGGTTCGGTCCACGGCGCAACAGGACGTTGAGCTGTCCGCCGAGTGCCTCCCTGCTGCGTGTGAGCCCCTCTGAGAGGCGCCTATACCAGGGCGTGCTCATCGTCGGCTTCCTGTACGGCGCGGAGGCGGTCGAGCTTCTGGCTGACGATCTTGCTCACGCCGTCTGCCTGCATAGATACGCCGTAGAGCACATCGGCCATCTCCATGGTGCGTCGCTGGTGCGTGACGGTGATGAACTGCGTGTGATGGCGCATGGAGTCGACGAAGGCGACGAAGCGACGCAGGTTCGTGTCGTCGAGAGCGGCTTCCACCTCGTCGAGGATGTAGAACGGGCATGGGCGGGTGCGGTAGACCGCGAAGAGCAGCGCGAGCGCCGTCAGTGACTTCTCCCCGCCGGAGAGGAGCGTCATCTTCGCGAGCTTCTTGCCGCGAGGCTGGGCGATGACCTCGACGCCGGTGGTCTCGGGGTCGTCGGGCTCGGTGAGCTGGAGCTGCGAGTGTCCGCCCGGGAACAGCACGGCGAAGATCTCCTGGAAATGCTTGTCCACCTGCTCGAATGTCTCGAGGAAACGGTCGCGCATCTTGCGGTCGATCGCGGCCACGACCTTTTGCAGGGCGCGACGGCTGCTGTCGAGATCCTCGATCTGGGTGTTCATGAAGTCGCGGCGGCTGCGAAGCGTCTCGAACTCCTCCATGGCGACCGGGTTGACCGGTCCGAGATTCGATATCTGCTTGCGAAGCCGATGAGCTCGATCCTGTGCCACGGTCCGGTTGTCGAGCGCGTCGGCCGCAAGCGCGGTCTCCAGCGGCATGTCGAGTTCCTCGACGATGCGCCGCACGGCGAGATTGACCTGGACCTCAAGCTGGCCCTTCTCGACTCGCAGGTCGGAGGCGGTCATGTTCTTCTGGTCGACTTCCGCCTGTACGAGGCGTACGGCGTCTTTAGCGGTGTGTATCGTCTCACGCAGCGACTCGGAGTCGGCCTGCTCGAAACGTGCGCGGTCCTTGAGCTTGACGCTCCAGTGCTCGGCACGCTCCTGCAATACGACGTAGAGGTCGTGTATCGGCTGAATGCGTTGGCGCAGGAGCTCGAGCGCCACTTCCGTCTCTCGCGACGCGGTCACCGTCGCCTTGAGCTCACGGAGCTCGGAGACGATCGTGTTCACCTGACGCTTCAGGTGCACCTCACGCTCTGAGACGGTCGCGATCTCGACTTGGCAGGTGCTCAGGCGAGCCGAGACGGCGCCCTCTTCTCGGAACCGTGCATCGCGCTGCTCGCGTGACACGGCGGATGCTTCCTCGAGCCGTTCGAGCTCGACGGCAGCTGCCGTTACGCGCGCGGTGAGCGCGGCGATAGCCGGACGGTTCTTGGCGGTTCGCTCGCCGATATCGGAGATCCGGCGGTCGACGCCCTCGGTCTCTGTGTCCAGAGCGGTCATCTGCTGCTCGAGTCGACCGATCTCTTCGAGCATCGAGTCATGCTCGCCGGTCAGCGCCGCGATCTTCTGGGAGAGCTCGAGCGCATCCTGCTGAGCGGCGCCAAGCGCCTCTTCTGCTCCGGCGTGGACGGACTCGGCTTCGCCGACTGCGGCGGTGAAAGCACCGATCTCGTCGATCAGTTCGTTGATGCGACGCTTGCGCGACAGCACGCCCTCGGTGTCCGAGACCTGCGTGCCCAGCGTTAATTTGCCGCTCGGCCACACCACGGCGCCATCGGTGGTGGCGAAGCGGGCCCCCGACTCGTCCTCGGCGCACGCCTCGAGTGCTGCGTCGATGCTGTCCACGACGTAGACGTCGCCGAGCAACGCCTCGACCGCGGGGCGCATCTTCGCGTCGCACGTCAGGTCGTCGAGAAGCCGCTTGCCGACCTTGGCCGTACCGCGGAGGCGCGAACGCGAGCCCGAGATCGGAACGAGGGCGATCTCGCCCTCGGCGTGTTCAACGAGCTGCGCGGCGATAGCTGATGCGGAGGCGGCATCCTCGACGAGCAGACCGAAGAGGTCGGCTCCGAGTAGCCGCTCGACGAGCGCTTCGTAGTGCTGCGGGGCGCCGATGACCTCTGCGATAGGTCCTACCAGTCCCGGCAGGTCGCGCTCCATTGCCAGAACCCACGCAAGGGCTGGCGATGCGCTCTCGAAGGCGCGATCGACTTCATGCAGGCCGCGGGATTCGGCTCGCGACCCGGTCAGGCGGTCGCGGTGAGCCTCGAGGTCCTTGCGGCGTGAGTCCAGAACGCGGACGCGCTTGTCGACATCGGAGTCAGCGAGTGCGAGCTCTCGGCGGGCGTGTGCGAGCTGTCCGGCGAGTGCATCGAGCCGGGCTCGGCGCGCCGAGAGCGTGGCCTGTGCCGCTTGCCGCGCCTCGCGGATCTGGTTGGCGCGTTCGGCGAGGAGCTCTTGCTCGAGCACGAATGCCGAGAGCGCCTGCTCGGCCTTGGCGGCCTCAGCGCGGTCGTCCTCGAGCTGCTTGCGCGTGCGGCGCGTCTCGGCGTTGATGCGTGAGAGTTCGTCGTCGGCCGCCATGCGTGCTTTGCGCACCGCCTCGGCTTCACGGCGCAACTCGTTGAGCTGGCTGTAGAGCGCCTTGAGCCGCGATTCGGTCTCGCCACGCTGAGAAGAGAGCGACTCGAGTTCGCGGGTGCGCTGGGAGCTGCGACTCTCGGACTGATGCAGCTTCTGACGAAGCTCGGAGAGCCTCGAGATGAGGTTCTTGCCTTTTTCTTCCAGAAGGAGCAGTCCGGCATCGAGACGCTCGAGAATCGACTGCATGCGACGGCGTTGCTCGGAGAGGTCGCCTACGAACAGGCCCTTCTCCTCGAGCAGAGACTGGAACTTGGTGAGCTCGCGTTCCTTCTCGGCGAGGCGGTAGCGCGACAGATCGATGTCGGCTTCAGCTTCCTTCTCGCGTTTGGCCAGCTCGTCCCACGTGGTCTGCTGCCGGCGGAGATCGTCGACGGCCAGAGACACATCGAGTTCACGCAGCTCGGCGACGAGGCCGGCATGCTCCTGCGCTTTGGTCGCCTGACGCTGAAGCGGTCGGAGCTGACGCTCGATCTCGCTTGAGATGTCGCGTGCGCGCTCGAGGTGTGCGTCCATGGCGGTGAGCTTGCGCAGCGCGCGTTCCTTGCGCTTCTTGTGCTTGAGAACGCCCGCGGCCTCTTCGATGAGCGAGCGGCGATCTTCCGGTCGCGAGTTCAAGACCTCGTCGAGGCGACCTTGGGAGATGATCGAGTGCGTATCGCGGCCGAGGCCGGAATCGTGCAGAAGGTCCTGGATGTCCATCAGGCGCGCAGGCGACTGGTTGATCAGGTACTCGCTCTCGCCGTTGCGAAACATCCGGCGGGTGATCGTGACTTCTGTGAATTCGAGCGGCAGCGTGCCGTCGGTGTTGTCGAGTACGAGGTCGACTTCCGCGACTCCCACAGGCTGGCGTGCCGAGGACCCCGCGAAGATGACGTCTTCCATCGCCTGTCCGCGCAGCGACTTGGCGGACTGCTCGCCGAGGACCCACAGCACGGCGTCGGAGATGTTCGACTTGCCTGAGCCGTTCGGGCCTACCACGACGGTGACGCCCGGCTCGAGCTGCAGAACGCTCTTGTCCGCGAACGACTTGAAACCCTTGAGTGTGAGTGACTTGAGGTGCACGGTCCCCCTCGGATTCGGGCAGGTTAGTTGAGTGCCCGACGAAGTGCGAGCGCGTCGGAAAGCATATCACAGGGTCGGGGCGCGACGCGGGTTCAGGCCTTCTTGCGCCGAGCTCCCGCCGGAGTTCGAATCGAGGCGAGTGCAACCGCAGCCGCGGCCGCCTCTGCCTCGCGCTTGGTGCGCCCCTGTCCTTGCCCGATCGTGTCGCCGGCTACCGCAACGGCGACGGTGAAGACGCGGTCGTGCGGTGGGCCTTCGGCGCTCACGGTCGTGTAGACCGCATTGTCCCCTCGGCCTTGAACGAGCTCCTGGAGCAGTGACTTCGGATTCTCGGGGGCGTCGGCAGCATGCTCGGTGATGAGCGGGCCCAAGGTCCGAAGGACCCACTCTCGCGCCGCACCGATACCGCCGTCGAGATAGAGCGCCGCCGTGATGGCCTCGTAACTGTTCTCGAGCGCCGAGGTCAGACCGCGGCCGCCAGTCCCTCGCTCGCTCTGGCCGACGATGAGCGCATCGGCAAGCCCGAGTTCTCTCGCGACACCGGAGAGCACCGAACCCGCGACGAGCGACACCTTGATACGGGTCATGCCGCCTTCACGCATCTGCGGGAATCGCCGGAACGCCTCCTCGGCGATGATGAAGCCGAGTACGGAGTCTCCGAGGAACTCGAGGCGTTCGTAGAAGCCCTCAGAGGTCGGGTCGGTCATCGCCGAAGGGTGCGTAAGCGCGCACCGGAGCAGCTCGCGATCGGTGAACCGTCGCCCGAGGATGGATTCAGCGAGTGCGAGGCGTGCATCGTCGGCGTGCGGGTCGATATCTATCGGTTGCCGTTTGCGGGCCATGGTCGGCTAAGGCCTCGCTAGGATGACGGTCGCATTGTGACCGCCGAAACCGAACGAGTTGCTCATCGTCACCTTGAGATCGGCCTTGCGCGCGACGTTGGGGCAGTAGTCCAGGTCGCATGCGGGATCCGGGTCGGTCATGTTGATGGTCGGCGGAATCAGCCCGTTCTCCATCGCCAGGATGCACACGGCGGCCTCTGCCGCACCGGCGCCTCCGAGCATGTGGCCCATCATCGACTTCGTGGAACTGACAACCGGTGCGCTGGCGCCGAAGACCGCCTTGATCGAGTTGGTCTCGGCGAGGTCGCCGGCGGGCGTGGACGTGCCGTGCGCGTTGATGTAGTCGATGTCGGCGGGGGCGAGTCCCGCCTGCGCCAGCGATGCCTCCATGGCCCGAATGGCGCCGTTGCCGTCAGGCGCCGGCGAAGTGACGTGGTAGGCATCGGCGGTGGCTCCGTATCCGAACACTTCGGCACGAATGCGAGCGCCGCGTGCAACCGCGTGGTCCCAGTCCTCGAGGACGAGGACGCCGCCGCCTTCGGCGATGACGAAGCCGTCGCGGCCCGAGTCCCACGGTCGCGATGCGGCCTGCGGGTCGTCGTTTCGTGTCGACAGTGCGCGGGCGGCAGCGAAGCCGGCCACGCCGAGCGGTGTGACGGCGGCGTCGAAGCCGCCGGCGAGGATGACGTCGGCGGAGCCGCGGCGAATCGCTTCGGCCGCTTCGCCGATGGCGTGGGTGCCGGTGGCGCACGCGGAGACCGGCGCGTAGTTGATGCCCTTGAGGTTCCACTTGATCGAGATGTGGCCGGCCGCAAGGTCGACGATCATCATCGGCACGAGGAACGGGCTGATGCGGCCGGGACCTCGCTCGAGCAGTACCCTCATCTGCTCTTCCATCGTGGTCAGGCCGCCGATGCCGCTTCCGACGATGACTCCGGCGCGCAGCGAGAGTTCGTCGGAGATGTTGGTGAGCCCTGCGTCGCGCAGTGCTTCCTCGGCGGCGACCATCGCGAACTGCTGGAAACGCGACATCCGTCGCGCCTCTTTGTGATCCAGCACGTGGCTCGGGTCGAAGTCGTGGACGTAGCCGGCGAAACGGGCCGAGTACTCGGAGGCGTCGAAGTGCTCGATGGCCGAGATGCCGCTGCGCCCGTGCGAGAGCGAATCCCACATCGCATCGACGCCAACGCCCGTGGGCGTGACAACGCCGAGTCCGGTGACTGCGATCCTTTTCATGCGCGCTCCCCTACTGCTTCGTCGAACTCGGTCTCGAGACGCGCCATCAAGTCCGCGACGGCGGGGATGTCGTGCACGCGCACGACCTCGGAGCCGGAGAAGACCAGACCCTGTTCGACATCACCGTGCGCGGTCATCAGAAGCTCATCCATGATGCAGTACTCCTTGTGGCACGCCTTGAGGCATGAGGCGCACTTCTTGATCGGCGGATAGTCGCCCGCCTGCGTGCGCTCCCAGAAGGGGTTCTTCAGAGCGCGACCCGGCAGGCCCACCGGGCTTTTGACGATAACGACCTGATCGGGCGTCGCGTCCACGTACATCTGCTTGAACGCCTCAGGCGCGGAGGATTCCACCGTGGCCGCGAAGCGCGTACCCATCTGCACGCCAGCGGCACCCAGCGCCAGCACCTCGGCGATGTCGGCGCCGGTGATGACGCCTCCCGCACCGATGACCGGGATGCTGACCGCCGCGACGATCTCGGGCAGAAGCTCGCGCATCGGACGGTCGGTGCCGAGGTGACCGCCTGCTTCGACGCCCTCGACCACGACGGCTGCGGCACCGAACTTCTCGGCGAGCTTGGCGACGCGCACGCTTCCGACGATGGGCACCATCGGCACGCCTGCGTCCTTGCACCACGTGAACACATCGCGCGAGAACCCGGCTCCGGCGATGACGAGGTCGATGCCCTCCTCGAGCGCTGCGTGCACCAGATCGCTGAAGTTGCGCACCGCCACCATGATGTTGACGCCGATGACGCCGTCGGTGACCGCACGTGCTCGGCGGATCTCGTCGTGCATCTCCTCGACGGTCAGGCCGCTGCCCGCGATGATTCCGATGCCGCCGGCCTGTGCGACCGCTGCCGCCAACGGGGACAGCGAGATGCGGACGGCCATGCCCCCTTGGATGATGGGCAGCCGAGCCGTGACGTTTCCGATGGTGAGCGTAGGCATGTCCACGTCTTCAGACGCCTTTCGAGCCGTGTGGTCGGATGGGTGCGCATACACGCCCGGTGGCGGCGCCTTCGATCAGCTCCGCCGCCGGGCGGGAACTACGCACGGCCTAGCTGTTGGCCGAGATGAACCTGGCAGCATCGCCAACGGTCTTGATGCTCTCGGCTTCCTCGTCGGGGATGGAAATCCCGAACTCTTCCTCAAGCGCCATAACCAGCTCGACGATGTCGAGCGAGTCAGCGCCGAGGTCGTCGACGAACGAGGCGTCCTCGGTCACGTCGTCTTCCTCCACGTTGAGCTGTTCGACGATGACTGCCTTGACCTTCTCGAGAAGCTCTTCACGCTCCATACAGCACACCTCCTCCTCTGTTGCTGGGTTCACATCTCTATCGCTACGGCGTACTCACGCCGAGAAGCGCGCTAACAGAATGTCATACCACCGTCGATCGCGAGAACCTGACCCGTGATGTAGGCCGCATCGTCGCTTGCGAGGAACGCGACCGCCGAGGCGACCTCCTCGGGAAGACCGAACCTGCGAAGCGCGATCTCTTTGAGCGCACCATCGCGCAGCGCTTCAGGGAGTTTAGCGGTCATGTCGGTTTCGATGAAGCCCGGCGCGACGGCGTTCGCTCGCACGCCACGCCCGGCCAGCTCTTTGGCGATGGACTTGGTCAGTCCGATGACGCCGGCTTTCGCGGCCGCGTAGTTGGCCTGGCCCGAGTTGCCCACCAGACCGATGACCGACGTCACGTTGACGATCGCGCCGCTGCGCTGCTTCATGAAGTGGCGCGTCGAGGCCCTCGTAACGTTGAAGACACCCGTGAGGTTCGTGTCGAGCACCGAGCCCCAGTCGTCATCGGACATGCGGACGATGAGGCCGTCACGCGTGATACCGGCGTTGTTCACGAGAACGTCGAGGCCCCCGAGTGCCTCGAGGGTGCCCTCGACGAGCGCCACCGCTGCCTCGGGCGAACTGACGTCGGCCTGGAGAGCCACCGCTCGACCGCCGTCAGCCACGATCTCGTCGACGAGCGCACGCGCCGCACTCTCAGACCCGGCGTAGTTCACGGCAACCGCTGCCCCGCAGGCAGCCAGTTGGCGTGCGATTGCGGCGCCGATGCCGCGCGATGCACCGGTGACGAGCGCGACCTTACCGCTGAGATCAGGCATCCTGAGCTACCTCCTCGACGATCGACTCGAGTCCGGTCGACTCCACTGACAGAGCTGTGATGCCCTCAACGCGCTTCGCCAGACCGGTGAGTACCGCGCCGGGCCCGGCCTCGATCAACGTGATCGGGCCGTCGGCAAGAAGCGCCTGCATGGTTTCCGTCCAGCGCACGGGGCTCGTGATCTGGCCGATGAGGCGTTCGCGGATCCGGTCTCCGGAGGTCTCAGGTGTCGGATCGGTGTTCTGGAGCACGGGGATGCGTGCGTCGTCGAACTGGGCGCCGGTCAACAGCTCGGCGAACGCGAAACGGGCCGACTCCATGAGCGGTGAGTGGAACGGACCGGCGACGGCGAGCGGCACGACTCTGCGTGCGCCAGCTTGCCCGAGCGCCTCCTCGGCAGCCGACAGACCCTCAAGCGTGCCCGAGATGACCACCTGTCCGGGCGCGTTGTCGTTGGCGATCCAGATGCCCTCGACACCCGAAAGGGCGCTCTTGATCGCTCCACGATCCATGCCGAGGACGGCCGACATCCCACCGGGAACGGCCGCAGCTGTCGCCGCCATGAGCTTACTGCGTTCCACCACCAGTTCGAGACCGGCTTCGGGTGAGAAGACGCCGGCGACGGCAAGCGCTGCCAACTCCCCGAGCGAGTGTCCGGCAACGGCGACGGGATCGATGCCGCTCTCCAGAAGCGTCACGCCCCACGCCCAATCGGCAAGATAGAGCAGCGGCTGGGCGACTCGGGTGTCGGTGAGGTTCTCGGCCACCCCGTCGGAGGCGATGCTGCGCAGCTCTCGGCCACTAAGCGCCTCAGCAGCGTCGAGCAACCGATCGAGTGACTCAAGCTCGGGTACGTTAGAGAGCATGCCTATGCGCTGTGAGCCTTGGCCGGGAAAGACCAGCGCCACTCGAGTGGCCATCTTCCCGCTACCCTTCGCTCGAAAGCGCGCTCAGGCGGGCCATGACGGCGCGGGCCTCAGCGAGCATCTGGGACACGATCTCGGCTGCAGGCTGGATCTCACAGACGAGCGCCGCTGCCTGACCGGCCATAAGCGAGCCCATCTCCGTGTCCCCGTTGCGCATCGCCAGCGCGAGCTTCCCCGCGCCGAGCGCCTCGATCTCTTCGGGCTTGTTGGCACGATCGAGCTCCACGATCTGGCGGGACAGCTTGTTCTTGAGTACGCGAACCGGATGGCCGGTGGAGCGACCGGTGACCACGGTATCGCGGTCCTTGGCTTTGATGACCTGCGCCTTGATGTCGGGATGAATCGTGCACTCTTCGGCACACATGAACCGAGTGCCCACCTGCACGCCTTCGGCGCCGAGCGCGAATGCGGCAGCGACACCACGACCGTCGGCGATGCCGCCCGCAGCGATCACCGGAATCGTGACGGCGTCGACGAGCTGCGGGATGAGCACCAGCGTGGTGAGATCGCCGATGTGGCCGCCGGCCTCCATCCCTTCGCCGATCACGGCATCTGCGCCGATCGATTCCATGCGCTTGGCAAGCGCGACCGACGGCACGACGGTGAGGACCTTGATCCCCGCAGCCTTGAGCGCGTCCATATACTTGGCGGGGTTGCCCGCGCCGGTCGTCACGGCATCGACGCCCTCTTCGATGACCATGGCGACGAGCTCGTCGATGTGAGGTGTGAGCAGCATCAGGTTCACACCGAACGGCTTGTCGGTGAGTTCCTTGGCACGGCGGATCTCTCCGCGGAGGACCTCGGTGGGCATCTGCCCGGCGCCGATGATGCCGATGCCGCCGGCATTGCTGACTGCGGCGACGAGCTCAGCCGTCGCCGTCCAGGCCATGCCGCCCTGGATGATGGGGTGCTCGATGCCGAGCAGATCCGTGAGTCGTGTACGAAGCGCCATGCTGGCTTATGCCTCCTGGTCCGGAGCGGACATGGTCCATCGGATCGTCGCAGAACCCCACGTGAGGCCCGCACCGAATCCGACGAGAGCGATCAGGTCGCCGGGCTGAAGTCGCCCGCTAGTATACAGGTCGTCGATGGCCAGAGGGATCGACGCGGCCGAGGTATTGCCCGTCTTTTCGACGTTCGAGTACACGCGCTCGTCGTCGATGCCGAGTCGCTGCTCGATGGTATCGAGGATGCGCTTGTTCGCCTGATGCGGGATGAGCCACGCGAGGTCTTCGACAGCGTGGCCTGACTGTTCGAGCGCCTGCAGCGTGGCCTTGGGAATCATGCGCACTGCGAACTTGAAGACCTCGCTGCCGTTCATCTGCACGAAGTGCTGGCGGTTCTGTACGCGCTCGACCGTGCAGGGCGCAGCGGACCCGCCTGCGGGCACCGTGAGCAGGTCGCGGCCGGTACCGTCCGCGCCTAAGACGACCGAGAGAACACCGGGCTCCTCGGCGGCGCGCAGCACGACAGCGCCGGCTCCGTCGCCAAAGAGGACGCACGTCGCGCGGTCGGTGAAGTCGACATGGCGGGTCAAGGCGTCGGCGCCGACCACGAGAACGGTGGTGGCGCGGCCCGATTCGATCGCTGCCGCTCCGGTGTGCAGCGCATAGATGAACCCGGAGCACGCGGCGTTGACGTCGAACGCAGGGCACGTCAGGCCGAGCTTGGCCTGCGTGATGCATGCGGTCGACGGGAACAGGTGATCGGGCGTCGAGGTGCCCACGATGAGCAGGTCGATCTCGTCGCCCGAGACGCCGGCACACTCGATGGCACGCGCCGCAGCTTGGAACGCGAGATCGGACGTCGCGTGCTCGACAGAAGCGAGACGGCGCTCGTGAATCCCCGTGCGGCTGACGATCCACTCGTCCGAGGTCTCGACCATGCGCTCGAGGTCGGCGTTGGTCAGTGTTGTCTCCGGAAGATAGGACCCGGTGCCGATGATTGCGGCGAATCGTGTCATCTGAGAAACGGTGTCTCCTTCAGTAACGCCACGCGAAAGGCGGCTCTGCGCCGCCTCCGTGCAAGCAGGCGTCGGGGCAGTGTACACGACGTATCGAGCATCAAAGAAGTACTGGTCAGTCTAGTTTGCAGAAGATATCGCAGCCGTGATCTTCTCTGTGAGCCCGCCACGGGCGGCGGAGGCGGCCACTCTCAGGGCGTTGGCGACCGCGGTCGAGTTGGACGATCCATGGCCGATGATGCTGATCCCGTTGATACCCAGCAGCGGCGCTCCGCCGTAGGTGTCGGGGTCAAGGCGCTGCTTGAGCCGGACCATAGCGGGCTTGAGCAGCGCCGCAGCCAGCGTGGACACCGCGTTTGCGGTCATGGCCGCTTTCACCTGCCCGAGGAGCACCCGGCTCGTTCCTTCAAGGAGTTTAAGCGCGACGTTGCCGGTGAAGCCGTCAGTCACAATCACGTCGGCGACGCCTACCAGCACGTCGTTACCCTCGACGTTGCCGACGAAGTCCGGCATCTGCTCGGTCAGAAGCGCATACGTCTCTTGGGCGAGCGCCGAGCCCTTGGTGGGCTCTTCGCCGATATTGAGCAGCGCGACGCGCGGCTTCTCCACGCCGAGCACCACCGTCGCGTACGCGGCTCCCATGTGCGCGAACTGCACGAGCTGCTGGGCCTTGCAGTCGGCGTTCGCCCCGACGTCGAGCATCACGCAGGGAGGGCCGGCCGTGGGCAGGACCGTGGCGATGGCGGGGCGTGAGACGCCCTTGATGCGCCCGATGACGAGCGTCGCTGCGGCCATGCAGGCTCCCGTCGAGCCGGCCGAGAAGAACGCCTCCGCGCGGCCCTCCTTGACCAGCCGAGATCCGACGACGATCGAAGAGTCCTTCTTGGTGCGCACCGCGTTGGCCGGGTGCTCCCCCATCTCGATGATTTCGGTGGTGACAACGGGCGTGGTGCGGCCGGGATGATCGGCACAGAACGGATCGATGACCTCAGCAGGACCGGTGATCAGAACGTGCAAGGCAGGGTCGTCAGACAGAGCCAAGGCGATACCCGAGAGGATCTCGCCGGGTGCGTTATCGCCGCCGACCGCGTCGACTGCGACCGTCACCGGGCGTGCAAGGGACATACGGAACTCCTCGTTATGGCGGGGTGGTGGGCCGGCTTAACGCTCGACGCGCGCCTGAAGAGCCGCGAAGATACCGTCGAGGTCGGCCGACTCAGACAACATCTGCCGTATCTTAGCAACCTTGTCGGCATCGTGGACCCTGACCCGCCCGAAGAGACCCTCCATCCGCTCGACTGCAGAGAGCGTGTCCATGCCGACGAGGACCACGGGAACGCCGAGGTCGTCGGCGCGTGCAAGCACGAGCGAGCTGGGCATCATTCCACCGGTGCAGATCACGGTTCGGGTATCTGTCTCGAGCGCCGCGAGCTGGACATCGCTCCGGTCTCCACCGGTCACGACGGCCTTGCGTGCCTTGCGCCTGAAGTAGCGAAGCGCCTTCTCCTGGCCCATCGCCCCGACCATGAACGACTCGACTGAGTTGTCGATGGCTTCCTCGGCGGAAAGCACGGTGCCGTCGAGCTCGGCGACGATCTCGGCGACGGTGACCGAGGAGAGTCCCGGATCGTGCTCGAGCGTGCCGAACACGCGGACGCCTTGCGTATGCATATACGGGGTCACCGCGCCGCGCACGAGCGCCAGCCGGCTCTCGGACACGTCGTTAAAGATCACGCCGAGAAGCGAATCCCCCAGCACGTCGCTCGCGTGCAGAACCTCTTCGGGGATCTCTGCGGTGCCGGGCCTGCAGACCAGCAGCACGCGCCCGCAGAGCAGGTCAGCCAGTCGCCTGAGGTCCAGGCCGAACGCACGTCCCTGCGACATGTCACTCGGTCCTTCTACGAACACGACGTCTGCGCCAACCGACACGGCATTGTACGCCTCGCTCACGCGCGCAAGCAGGTCTGATTCTCCACCGCGTAGAACGCTCTCCACCAAGGCCCGCGTACGGACGACAGGGCACACCGCGTCTGCGGGCGGGTGGACTCCGGCCAGCGTCGCGAAGTAGGCGGCGTCGCGGTCGGTGGCCACGCCGTCAGCGACGACCGGCATCGTGCCGAACGGCTTGAAGTAGCCGGATACCAGACCGCGCTCGGCCGCTTCGAGCAGCAGCGACGCCACAACACCCGTCTTGCCTGCGTAGGGTTCGGTCGAAGCCACGATCAGACAGTTCATCTTGATCCTCCGATGCCAATGCGAACGTCTGCGGCGAGCGCCCCGGCACCGCGGTCTCCCACGATCACGGGGTTGATATCCAGTTCGAGCACTTCGGGCAGGAGCACCGCAAGCCACGAAACCGCCGAAATGATCTCAGCTGCGGCTTCGATGTCGGCTGCGGCTTCTCCCCGCACCCCGCGGAGCAGTGCATATCCTCTGAGTTCGGAGAGCATCTCTCGGGCCTGACGCGGCGTGACGGGGCAGAGCCGGAACGTGACGTCCTTCATGACTTCGACGTACACGCCGCCGAGGCCGACCATGAGCATCGGACCGAACGTGGCGTCGCGATCGATACCGACGATGAGCTCCCGACCCTTGGGCGCCATCGCTTGGAGGTAGACTCCGCGAAGGACCGCTCCGGGCACCCGGCGCTTGATGCGCTCGATGAGCGTCTCATAGGCGTCGACCAGCGCGGCGTCGTCCGCGACGTTGACGACGACTCCGCCGACATCGCTCTTATGCAGGATGTCGGGGCTGGAGATCTTCAGAACGACCGGGTAGCCGCACGCTGCCGCGATCTGACGCGCCTCCACGAGGTTGGTTGCCAGTCCACCGCAGGGAACCGGGATCCCGAAGCATTCGGCTATGAGCGCTGAGGACTCGTCGGTGGCAAAGCCGTTGCCGCTGGCACGCACCGCGTCGAGCGCCGCGCGTGCGGTGTCCACGTCCGCACGCGGCTGGACGGGTGTCTCGATCGGCTGAACCAACCGGCGGCGCTGTGCATCAAGCAGCGCGAGGACGCCGACCGCTCGCTCGGCTGTCGGGTAGCACGGCACCCTGCCGTCCCTGAGGATCTTTCGTGCAGCACTCAAGGATGCGCCGCCGGCGAAGCAGGCAGCCACCGGCTTCGTGCTTCCGGCTGCGGCGCTGACGACCATCGACGCCGTGGCTACCGGGTCAGACATCGCTTGCGGAGTGAATAAGACGAGGAGCGAGTGCACGCCAGGGTCGGCGAGCAGGGCCGAACACGCATCGGCATAGCGCTGCGGCGGGGCATCACCCAGCACGTCGATGGGGTTGTAGAACGCCGCAGCCGGTGGCAGGAGTCCGCGAAGTCGCTCGACCGTCTCACCCTCGATTGCGGCAAGCGCAAGGGATCGCCGTTCGGCCTCGTCGGTCGCCAGCACTCCGAGCCCCCCGGCATTCGTCAGAATCGCGGTACCCGAGTGGGAGGGCACTTCAAGCAGGTCGAACGCGAGCGCCGCGTCGATGAGTTCTTCTGAGGACCGAACGCGAAGCGCTCCCGCAGCAGCGATAGCCGCGTTGTAGGCGGCATCCGAACCTGCCAGCGAACCGGTGTGTGATGAGACCGCGCGCGCGCCGGCATCCGAAGTCCCGGCCTTGAGTACTACCAGCGGAGCGTTCTGCGTGAACTGGCGGGCCGCAGAAATGAACGCAGGGCCGTCCTTGATCGACTCAAGATAGGCCGCGCCCATTCGCACGTTGCTGTCGGTGCTCCACGCTCTCAACAGGGCGCTCTCGTCGACATCGGACCGGTTGCCCAGCGACACGAAATAGGCCAGTCCTGCTCCACCGCTGGCGGATTCGTCGAGGATGGCCGTTCCGAGCGCCCCGGACTGCGACAGAAACGCCACCCCGCCAGCTAGCGGGAGCGTGCCCGCAAACGAAGCGTTGAGATGCGCCGGCATCGCGGTGAGTCCGAGCGAATTGGGTCCGAGCAGCTGAACACCTGCGGCGCGTGCCGCCTCCAGTAGTTCGCGCTCGAGTTTCGCGCCGGCGGCTCCGGTCTCCTTAAAGCCCGCGGACAGCACGACAGCCGAGCGCACGCCTTTGACGCCGCACTCCGTGATGACGGCGGAGACGGCGACCGCAGGGACAGCGATGACGACGAGATCGGGAACGCCCGGCAATGCAGTGACGTTCGGAAAGCACGGGTGCCCGAGAATCTCATCGGCCTTAGGGTTGATCGGCCAGACGTCACCTTGGAAACCGCCTGTGATGAGATTCTGGAAAACGAAATGGCCGACCTTGCCCGGTTCTCGGGCAACGCCGACCACTGCAACCGTTCTAGGAGTGAAGAACCCCTCGAGCACGCCGTGACCGCCTCTCGTGCAAAAAGCAGCCGAGCGATCAGACCGCTAGTTGACCTCGATGACTTCCCTGTCCTTGTAGAACCCGCACGTCGGGCATACGCGGTGCGGAAGCTTGACTTCGTGGCACTGCGGGCAGGTCGACTTCGCCGGGGCCTCGATGATATGGCTCGAACGACGAGAGTTCGTCTTGGATCGGCCCTTTTTGCGCTTCGGGACTGCCATGTACCTTCAGGTCCTTCCGTTCGGCTCACCGCATCAGTGCGGCGTGCTAGGTTTCATGTTCAGACGGCCTTGACGACCGCGGAGCGACGATAATACCACGCCTCAGCGCAGTTGTGTAGGCGCAAACCTGCAGGAAGTGACTGTTCCCACATCCAGCGAACGCTACTCGGAGTCGGAGTCCTTCTCCGCAAGCAGTGTCTTGAGCGCCGCGAACGGGTGATCAAGACCCGGTGCATCGGCGCAGGTGCAGGTGCCCGTGTTGAGATCGGTGCCACATTCGACGCAGATACCTGCGCACTCTTCGTCGTGCAGCGGTGCGAACGGCGCCTCCAAGACGAGGGCTGCCATCACCGAAGGCAAGATGTCGACGTAGCCATCCACATCGAGCAGTTCGACCTCCTGCTCTGCCGGCAGGTCAGCGCACTTGCCGGCCTCGACGTAGAACCCGTCGACCTCAGCGGTGATATCGGTCGGGAACTCGCACAAGCAGCGTGCGCAGGTGGCCAGAACCGGTGCAACCACCGTGCCCATGCCCACAATGCCCGTTCCGGTATTGATAAGCCGCACGTCGAACCGGATCGGCTCACGCAGACTGAAACGCTCGTCGCCGACTTCCAAGACGTCGAGCTTGAGCGTGTCAACCACTTGAATCGATTCGCCGAGCGCATCGAGGATCGACTTCACGTCGACCCGATAGGTATCCATTGGCTCGCCTTCTTCGCTCACTACTGGCGCTGACCGACCTTGCCCTGCAAGCGGTCACGTCCGCGCTGCACAGCGGTCAGAAGCTTGCCGAGATTGACCTCGAGGTTTGCCAGCATCTCGTCGGCATAGTCCTCAGCACCGAGACGAATCTCACGCTCCGTGGTCCGCGCGCTATCAAGAATCTCGGCGGCCTGGGCCTCAGCGAGCCTGACGACTTCCTGCTCGTTGGCCAGCGCGTGCGCTCGATCACGAGCGTCTTCGAGGATACGGTTGGCCTCCTTCTCGGCCTCCTCGAGCATTTCCTGGCGCTCTTTGACGATCCAGCGGGCCTGCTTGAGCTCATCGGGATACTGAGCGCGTATCTCATCGATGATCTCGTAGACCTTGTCCGGGTCGACCATCTTGTTGCTCATGAACGGCACAGTTCGTGCGCTGTCCACAATCTCCTCGATGCGGTCGATCAGGGCCATGATATCCATGAAGCTGCCTCCCTAACGGGCTTGGATCATCTTGCGCTCAAGCGCGTCGCACACGACGTCTGGTACGAGTCCACGTACCGAAGCGCCGTGCCGTGCAATCTCTTTGACTGCTGAAGAACTGAGGAACATGTACTCAGGGATGGCCATGATGAACATGGTCTCGACATCTGCATCGAGGCGCCAGTTCAGCGCGGCCATTTGAAACTCGCGTTCGAAATCGGTCATGGCGCGAAGGCCCTTTACGATGACCGATGCGCCGACTTCGTCTGCGAAAGCGACCAATAGCGTATCAAAAGAACGCACTGATACGTTGGAGAGGTGCGATGTCGCCTCCTCGATAAGCGAAACACGCTCATCGACGGAGAACAACGGTCCGCCATTCTTGGTCTTGGAACACGCGACACCCACGACGAGCTCGTCGAAAAGCGCCGCCGCCCGCTCGATGATATCGAGATGGCCGGATGTCACGGGGTCGAAGGTGCCCGGTACTATGCCGCGCTTCACGACGACCCTGCTCCCCTCTCATAGGTTGCGATATCCACCTCGGTCGAGCCGTACTTCTTGTGCTTCTCGAGGTAGAACCGATCCGGCCAGGCGGGAGATACGTTCTTCGCGTGCTCCCACATAACCGTCGCGCCGTCTTCGAGCAGGTCGTTCTTGGCGAGGACGTTGAGTAACTCAACGACCTTCGTGGGCTCAAGTCTATACGGCGGGTCGAGCAGAAGCAACGCGAACGGAGCTCCGGGCAGCGCAGCGCGGCTCGCCAGAGCGAAGATGTCCCCGCTGACAACAGAGGTGCTCGCGGCGGTTGAGAGGGCCTCGACATTGCACTTTATGGTCGTGAGCGCATCGCGATCCTGCTCGACGAACGTGGCCGACACGGCTCCCCGTGAGAGTGCTTCGAGCCCAAGCGCTCCCGAGCCGGCGAATGCGTCGAGTACCGAGCCCCCTCCCACGTCGCTGCCTGCGAGCGAAGCGATTGACGAGAATACGGCCTCGCGGATCCTATCGGTGGTCGGTCGGGTCGTATCACCTGCGGGCGCCGAGAGAAGCCGGCCCCGGAATGTGCCTGCAACGATTCTCATCCGCTGCTCACCCACTTCCATGCTTCGCGGTACACACGCTGGACTTCTCGCAGAAGCGGACCGTTCTCGGCACTCTTGAGATGCGGGTCGGCCTCCACAATGTCGGCGGCGTCGGCACGGGCCAGTTCGATGAGCTCACCGTCGGTGAGTACGGAGGCGAGTCTGAGCGCTGGCATGCCATGCTGCCGGTCGCCGAGGATATGGCCTTCACCTCGGAGACGCAAGTCCTGCTCGGCAAGTTCGAAGCCATCAGTCGTCGAGGCGATGGCCTGCATGCGGTCCTTGCCGTCGGGCGTTTTGGGGTCGGCGAACAGGTAGATCTCGCCAGGATGCTCCCCTCTCCCCACACGTCCCCGCAACTGGTGGAGCTGCGCCAACCCGAACCGGTCGGCGTTCTCGACGATCATGATCGTCGCATTAGGGACATCGACGCCGACCTCGATGACCGTGGTCGCCACGAGGACGTCGATGCGTCGGTCGCGGAAGTCCTGCATCACGCGATGCTTCTCGGCCGGCTTCATTCGTCCGGTCAGCAAGCCGACGTTGAGGTCAGGAAAGACCTGCACGCGGAGCCGCTCGACCTCACGGGTGGCTGCGCGCGCCTCTGCGACCTCTGATTCGTCGACGAGCGCGCATACCACGTATGCCTGCTGACCTGCCCGTACGGCGGCGCGTACGTGCTCGTAGGCGCCCGCGCGCTGCGCTTGCTTGACCAGCGAGGTCTTCACTGCCGCGCGGGCCATCGGTCGCTCGCGAAGATATGAGGTGTCCAGGTCGCCGTAGAGGGTCAACGCAAGCGAGCGCGGGATGGGCGTCGCTGTCATGACGAGCAGGTCGGCGGCTGCACCTTTGCCCCGAAGCCCGAGGCGCTGGTTGACGCCGAACCGGTGCTGCTCGTCGACGATGGCCAGAGAGAGCCGTTTGAACGACACTGACTCCTCGAGCAGCGCGTGTGTTCCGAAAGCGACCTGGATTGACCCGTCTGCGAGGCCTTGTAGCAGGACTCGGCGCTCCGCTGCCGGAGTCGACCCGGTGAGCAGCGCCCAGCGAACGCCAGCCGCGTCGAGGAGCGGGCCGACCGCTTGTGCGTACTGCAGCGCGAGCACTTCCGTCGGGGCCATCATGGCGGCCTGCGTGTCAGCGTCGGCCGACACCGCGAGGGCGTGGGCGGCGACGAGCGTCTTTCCGGTCCCCACGTCACCGAGCAGGAGCCGGTTCATCGGCCGTGGCGAAGCCATGTCTTCGAGGACGTCGTCAATCGAGCGCTGCTGGTCGCCGGTCAGGACGAAGGCAATCGCGCCGCGCAGCGCCGAGAGTGCCGGGCCGTCAAGCGGGTGCACGATGCCCGCGTGCTCTCGCGTCAGCGCGTGGCGTCGCATGGCCATGTAGAGTTGCAGCAGCAGCAGCTCGTCGTAGGCGAGACGTCGGTGGGCGGCCGTGGCCTCGAGCATGGAGTGCGGGAACTGGACCTCACGGAGCGCGGCACGCAGGGGAAGCACGCCGCGCAGCGATCTGAGCCTCGCGGGCAGGTGGTCGGGAACGTCGGAGAAGTCGTCCACCGCCGCGGCCACGAGCCGGCGCAGCCAGTTGGTCGTGAGCCCCTCCGTCGCACGGTGGACGGGCAGGATGCGGCCGGCGTCTGATGCATCATCCTCGGCAGGGAGCTTCTCGGTGAAGGGCGCCTGAATCTGCTTGAAGCCGTAGCTGAGCTCGACCTTACCAGCGAACGCGACCCGGTCGCCGACCGCAAAGCGCTGTTGGATGTAGGGCTGGTTGAACCACACTCCCAGGAGGACGCCGGTGCCGTCGACGATCGCGACTTCGGTGATGGTCAGGCGCGGCCTCGGTTTCTTGACTCGCACTTCGTGGACGCGCCCCACGACGGTCGCCTCGGTCCCAGCCTTGACGTCGCGCAGGGTGGCGACGCACGACAGGTCGAGATAGCGCGCTGGGTAGTGCCGCACGAGGTCGCCGATGCTCTCCACTCCGAGTCGGGCCAGTGCGGTGGCCCGGGCGGTATCGACATAGCGAGCCTCGGAAACCGGGCGCGAATGGGCCGCGAGTTTGGCCGCCCGGTCGGATGTGTTGCTGGTCGGCGTCACCCAATCGCCACTAACCGATTGGGTAGTAGGCGCAGCCGACAGCGCCCGGGCCGGTGTAGACGCCGACAACGGCACCGATCACACCATGGGTGGCCCACTCGATGTCTGCGCCCGCTGCGAGGATAGCGTCTTCGAGTTCCCTGGCGTCGTCCTCATTGCACGCGTGCAGCAGCGCGCAGCGCATGCGACCGTTGGCCTTCGAGTCCTCGGCGACGTGCTGCGCAAGGGCAGCGATGGCTTTGCTGCGACCTTTGACCTTCTTGAAGGGCTCGATGATCCCGTCCTCGTTGACCCTGAGCACCGGCTTGATGTTCAGGAGCGAAGCAGCCAAACCCGTGGCTTTGCCGGCGCGGCCGCCCTTGACGAGGTTGTCGAGGGTGTCGAGCAGGAAGTAGAGGCGGCATGAAGCCGCGACCTCGATGGCTCGCTTCTCGATGGCGGCCGCACCCATTCCTGCGTCGCGTGCCTCGGCGGCCGCCTTGACAACCAGTCCCGTGCCTTGCGATGCGCGCTTGGTGTCGACGACGCGGACCGGCACACTCGAGGTCTTGGCTGCCAGCATCGCTGACTCGAACGTGCCTGACAGCGCAGCGGACAGGTGGACCGACACGATGGACGTGACGCCTGACTCGGCGAGCGCTTCGTAGGCCGTCGTGAAATCCGCCGGAGACGGCTGCGAGGTGGTGGGAAGCCCGCGGAATGAGGCGAGTCTGGGATAGAACTCGTCGGGGGTCAGATCGAGCCAATCGCGAAACGACTCGTCACCGAAGTGCACGGTGAGCGGGACCATGACGACCCCAAGCGCCTCGAGTTCCTCGGGCCGCAGATCGCAGGTGCTATCGGTGACGATTCCGACCTTCGGCATTCAGGCTCCTCGTGCAGGCAAAACGGCAGGAAGACTACTCGGCTGCCAGAAGGACGGGGTAGAGCGGTTGGTCGCCTCGATGGGTCTCGATGTCCACGTCGGGGTTGGCCGCTTCGATACGCTGAGCAAGCGCGGCGAGATCGGCGTCGGTCATGTCCTGGCCGGCGAGCAACGTGAGCGTCTCGGCCCCGTCGGCGAGCAGCAGCGCCGCGAGATCCGCGGCTACCTGCGCCACGTCATCTCCTACGACTTCGATCTCATGTTCGGAGATGCCGATGACCTGGCCTCCCCTGATGTCTCCCACCTTGCCCTTGGCATCCTTGACGGCCGTGGTGACCTCTCCGGTCTTCACGCTGGCTGCGGCCTCGGTCATGTAGGCGACGATCGCTTCGAGGTCGTCGCTTCCGTCGTAGGCAAGCATCGCCGAGAAGGCCTGCGGTACAGACGTGGTGGGGACGACGACGACGGGCTTATCGGCGACGGAGGCTGCGGCATTGGCGGCCATCACGATGTTCTTGTTGTTGGGGAGGATGACAATCTTGTCGGCGTTGACCGATTCGAGTGCCTCGAGGAGGTCTTGGGTCGACGGGTTCATGGTCTGCCCCCCGCTGACGATGACGTCCACGCCGAGCGAGGTGAGGATATCGCCGAGTCCCGTTCCCGCGGCGACGGCCACGAAGCCCACAGGCTTGCGGGGAGCGGCGCTCTTGGCTTTCGTCCCGGAAGATGAGTCTTGCGTGAGGGCGGCATCTCGTGCGGCGGTCTGGCGGCGCATGTTGTTGATGTGGACCTCAGCGACCTCGCCGACGCCCGTCATGTAGGCCAGCACCGACCCCGGATCGTTGGTGTGCACGTGAACCTTGAACATGCCTTCCGTTCCCACGACGAGTTCGCTGCCGCCAACGGAGGACACGTAGTCGTGTATCGCTTCGCTGTCCAGATCGTCGCCGTAGAGCAGGAACTCAGTGCAGTAGAGGTACTCATCGTCGTCCCAGTCATCCACCGGTACGACGCTCATCAGCGGGGCCGCGGCCGATGACACGTCTTGGATGACGACCGTCTCTCCGGTCGCCGCGGCCACGAATCCCTCGATAAGGATTGCGAGACCGAACCCTCCGGCGTCGACGACTCCGTTCTCCTTGAGTACGGCGAGCAGCTCGGGCGTGTGGCGGACCGACTCGAACGCCGCCGCCGCTGTCACCTTGAGCGCGTCTTGGAGTTCCGTGCCTTCGTCCGCAGCTGCGCGCGCTGCGATCGAGGTGTCGCGCAGCACGGTGAGGATCGTGCCCTCGACGGGCTTGCGAACAGCCTGAAAGGCCACGACAACGGAGCGCTCGAACGCACCGGCGAGAACGTCTGCGTCAAGCGAACCCACTCCGTTGATGCCTTCGCACAGTCCGCGCAGTATCTGGCTCAGGATGACACCCGAGTTGCCTCGAGCACCCATGAGCGATCCGTGGGTGACAGCGTGGCACACGGAGGCGAGGTCGGCATCGGCGGGAAGCTTACCCACTTCAGCGACGACGACATCCATCGTCAGCGACATGTTGGTGCCGGTGTCGCCGTCAGGCACAGGGAAGACGTTGAGTCTGTTGACCTCTTCTTTACGCTCCTTGAGTGCGGCAGCGGCTGAAGAGATCAGGCTTGCATAAGGGCTTGCGGTCATGGAGTCAGCTCCGAGTTGGTTACGGGGTGCGTACTTTGACGCCCTGCACGTGCACGTCAACCGACGAGACCTTCACGTCGGCCGTGTTGGTGATTACGTACCTGACGCGATCGGCCAGATTGTGGGAGACCTCGGCCAGGTTCGTCCCGTACTCGATGACGACGAACAGGTCGACGGTCACGCCGTCATGAGTCGCTGCGACCTTGACTCCGCGGCGGAGCTTCTGTGCCGGCAACAGCTGCGCCACGCCATCGCGCAGTGAGGGGCTCGCCATACCGACCACTCCATAGCTCTCAAGCGAGGCATAGCCGGCTAGATCGGCCAGCACATCGTTCGCGATGTTCACGCTCCCGTTGACGGGTTCGGGCATCGGTTACTCCTCCTTGGCAAAACTCGTGGGAAGTCCATTGAGTTCATTCAGTAGTGCTTCGACCGAGACATTATGCATGGTCGCGACCGCCGAGACGGTTTCCATTCCAGATGCCAAGCATGACGCACATGCCAAACCGTGTCGTTCGAACACGTCGACCGCATCGGGTCTGGCGACAAGGACATCGCGAATGAGCATATCCGAGGTGAACTTCAGCATGCCGATGCGCCTCCCTGTTGCCCTGCCGACTGTGACGGTTCAGTATAGCTGACGGCGGCAGAACTCTGACAGCGCTGCCGCGCGTCTACTGCCTTGTCACACGCTCGTTGTCCGTGCTATTATTGCCTGCGTTTTGCCACTCAAAATGATACGCCGTGCTCACACGGCAGATGAACTCACGAGGAGCGTACACGATGTCGAAGGTCTGCACAGTTTGCGGTAAGCACCCGGTCGCGGGCCGGAACGTCAGCCACTCCCACCGCGTAACCCTCCGCGTCTTCCGCCCGAACATCCAGAAGGTCTCGGCGGTCTTCAACGGTCACGTCAAGAAGGTCAACGTGTGCACCAAGTGCATGAAGGCCGGCAAGATCGTTCGCGCGTAAGTCAGCGCACGACGCTTGACCCTCTCAACCGCCCTCCGGGGCGGTTGTTTTGTTTTCGGACGGTTCCGGCCGCGCCTGCTACTGCGAGGTGCGCGCGGACCCGTCGTCGCCCCTGTCCAGTTCGATGAAGGCTGTGACGACGTCGGGGTCGAACTGGCTGCCGCTGCAGTCGAGTAGCTCGGCAACTGCCGCACTGTGGCTCAAAGCGTGCCGGTACGGCCTCTCGGACGTCATTGCCACGTAGGCATCAACGACAGCCAGGATCCGCGCACCCAGAGGGATTTGCCCGCCTGACAGCCCGAGGGTGTAGCCGGTACCGTCGAAGTGCTCGTGATGATGTGTGACGATCGGTACGACCTCGGCGAGAGCGGGAGTGCGCGCCAGGATGTCTGCCGCTATCACGGGGTGCAGCTTGAGCATCCCCCATTCGACGGTCGACAGTGGCCGGTCAGAGACGGCCACGGCTTCTCCCGCCGCCGACATGCCGACGTCGCGCAGCATCGCTGCGATTCTGAGTGCTTGCGCCTCTGAGGGGGTCAGTCCCAGATAGTCGCCGAGCGCTGTGGCCTGAGCCACGACCCGCTCGGTCCCGCGCCGGGCGTAGGGGTCTTTGGTTTCGAGCGCCAGCGACAGCGCCTTGAGTGTGTCGAAGTACACATCCTGCGCCGAGTGCACCGCCCAGGCGCTGCGAAGCGCTACCGCCGTCGCGCGCCCGATCGAGCTGAGCGCATCGAGATGCGACTGCGAGAAGCGCGCGTGAAACGCCCTGTTGCCGACGTTGATGACTCCCAAAGCGCCGTCATCGTCTGCAATCGGAACGGTGATAGCCGAGCGAACCCCATGACGGTGACTCCGCGGGCCCCGACCGCTGAGGTCCTCGACCACGAGCGGCTGTCCACTCGCAAGCACCCATCCGGCGATGCCTTCGCCCTCCGACACCTCGGTGCCGTGAACCACATGCAACGAAAGCCCTGAGGATGCGGCTATGCGCATCCGCCCGGTTGACGCGTCGCGCAGCATCAGACTGCCTGTCTGCGCGTGTACGATCAACATGGCGCGGCGCAATGCCGCGCGCATCACCGCGTCGGGATCGAGCAGTCGGGACAGCTCGAGAGTGGCTTCGATCAGGCCACGTGCGGTAGCGGTCTCCGAGCGCGCGACGTGCAGTGCAAGCGCGCCTGACAAAGCGACGCGCGACTCCGCAGCCGCTCGGTTGAGCATGGCAGCATCAGGTTCGCCGCCGTCGCCGAGGTCTATGACAGCGACGCCGCGTGCCTCACCGACATCAAGAGGCACCGCGTAGCGCCACACCCATGAGCCTTCGGCCGCACCGAGGGGCCGGCTCTCCCTGCCGAGCAGCGCGCTGGCCGAAGCGAGCGCCTCTCCGAGAATCGAGCCGTCGATCGCTACGGGGGCCGAATCGGGGCAGTTGTCGCCGATGGCGGCTATGAGGCGCAGTGTCGAGGTCGCGGGATCTTCCAGCCACAGCGACGTTGACTGGGCGCTGCCGGCAGCCCGTGCGGAGCCGAGAAGCACGCCCAGAACGTCAGAAGGCTCGATACCTGCAGGCACGCGGAGCCCGGGCGGCGGCGAAAGGGCCACAGCCGGTGCTCCGAATGTGAGGTTGCTTTGCGTGCGATCCATGAATCCCGACCCTCGTGAACCTTGTGCCCCGAGCGCAGTATACCGCGGGACCCGGCTGCTTGAGTCAGGGTTGTTCGACGGCAGGAGCGCGGTCCACCCTCGGCGACAGAACGAGAGCGACACCGTCGTCGACAAGCACCATCGCGCCAGCCGCATCGGTGATGAGATTGCTGATTCCGAGGCTCGACAGTGAGCCGAGTGTCGCCTCGGTCAGCGGCCAGCGGAATCCGGTAGCAGAGACCGTGGCGTTGGCGGTCAGCGCGAACACGGAGACCGTCGCTCCGCTCCCCTTGAGCCGGACACTCGGCCTCCACGACGGAGTGAGGATCCACGCCGACAGATCCGGCTCACGGAGTGTCGGGCGCAAGTCGCTCGCAGTTGCCAGCGCGCCAACAACCGCGAGTGTGTGGTCGAGCCGACCGGACGATGCAGCCGTGATCGTGACCGTGTCGACCCCCTGACGGCGGGCTTCATCAAGCGCCAGCGCGAGGTCGGTCTGCTCCTTGTCGGCGGGATACGCCAGGGTCTTCACTCCATGCGCCACGAAGCGGTCCACCTCCGCGGAGGGCAGCGAGTCGAAGTCGCCGACGAGAAGGTCGGGCACTACTCCCGCCTCGGTGCATACCGATCCACCGCCGTCCACAGCTATGACGAGATCGTAGGACGACGCCATTCGGCCGACGAGTTCCGCTGACCCGGGACCCGGAGAAGCACAGACCAGGAGTGCGTTCATCTACGCGGAAACCGCCTTCGAATCGGGAGCGAGGACCGGCACCGCTCGCTGCAGCACCGGGAGTATCAGGATAGCGGCTGTGATCGATATGACGAGCGACGGTAGGAGATAGCTCGAGTTATACACAATGGAGTAGAGCCAGACCGGCTGCCCCTTTGGCGCGTTGCTGCCGAAGAACACCACGCCGGAGGTCCACGCTGCAGCGAACCGGGCAAGGCCGCCAAGCAGCATGAACGGTACTGATACCGCCGCGCCGGCAAGCGCCGAGCGCTCGGAGGTCATGCGAAAGACACCAGCGCCGAGTCCGGCGAGCCCGACCGCCGCGTATGCGACGCCATAGTCGAGAAGCACCTGTATCGGTGCGAGGAAGTACGGCTCGATGACCAGATCGATGCATCCGAACGCGAAACCTGCGATGAGCCCGGCACCGACTCCGCGTCGCAGTGCGAGGACGAAAATCGGCACCATCGACAGTGAGATGGAGCCGCCCGCGAAGTTGATCGGCAGTCTCAGCGCGAGGAAGTTCAGCGCGGCCGCGAGTGCGACCGTCAGGGCCACTTCGACGAGTAGCAGGGTTCTTTGCGAGCGCATTGGCACGTCCCATCATCTGGTGCGGGAGCGCCGAGATTGCGGCGGAACAACGTCGATGGACGACGTCAAGCCGTCGTGCGGGCCCCGCATTACCGGAGCCGTCTTCTCGGTCGCAGCATTCGCTGCCTCTCAGCCGCCTTGTACTGGCAGCTCCCGACACGGTGTTCAGTTCGTGCGCGCCATTCTCCCCGACTCGCTCTGCGTGTGCAACTGGCTATTCCATCTGTCGCAGGTACGGGTACGGGTTGACCGGACCACCGTGTGGCTGTATCTGGAAATGCAGGTGCGGAGCCCCCCCTGCGGCATTCCCGGTAGACCCCACGTAGCCGATGATCTGCCCGGCCTTTACACGGCCGGAGCGTACGGCCCACCCGTCGAGATGCGCATAGTAGAACTGCCAGCCGTTGTCAGAGGTGAGCCATATCGTCTTACCACCCAGGCCTCCGGTCTTTGATCGGATGGTGCCTGACAGCACGGCGACGCAGGGAGTTCCCGTTGGCGACATGATGTCGGTGCCCTGATGGCGCCGCCGGCCGCCGCCGCGCGATGCGCCCCAGGTATTGGCGTAGTAGTACGCGCCGTGGACCGGGAACACCATTCCGTTGGGTCCGGGTAGCGATGCCACGCCTGAAGGGCGGTTGGGTCCGCCACGCACCGCATCGAGCTGCGCCTTCACGCGCAGGAAGTCAGCGGTCTTCGCCTTCAGGCGAGCCTGCAGGCGATCTCGCTGCGCGCGCAGCCCGCTGAGGGCGCGCTTGCGAGTCGTACGCTCCTCTACCAGTACCGCACGCTGCTCGACAAGCTTGCTGCGTAGTCCCTTTACCGTCGCGATGGCTTGTGCGTCCGATGATCCGATTCGCTTGAGGTAGTCGAGTCTGATAACAAGGTTGTCGAAGCTCGATGCGCCTAAGAGCACCGAGAGGTACCCGGACTCCTCTCGGCGGTACATGGCCGCTGCGTGGATGTTGAGCTTCTTGCGCGCGGCGGCGAGTTGCTTGGTGGTGGTGCCAATGCGCTTGTCGGTCTGCTCGATGCGCACTTCGGCTTCATCGAGCTTCCAGTACGCTCGATCGAAAGCGGCTCCGGCCTTCTGCGTCTGCGCTTTGAGGTTTGTGAGCTGGTTCTGCAGGTCCTCTGCGGTGGTCTTGGGCTCGCCGAGCAGCGGCTGCGGGAGCAGTAACGCGACGAACAACGTCAGCGCGACAACTGCTCTGCGGCCGCGGGTCATCACGGGGTGGTGGCCTTCTGGCCATAGAGCCGGGCGATGGCCTTGTACAGCGCGCGGGCGATGGTGTCGGCCCAGGCGGGATCGCGGAATCGCGCGACATCGTCTGCGGAGCCGAACGACCCTAGCGTCACCCGCGACCACGGCGCGCCCGTGCGTCCCAGAACCGTGTCGGTTGCGACTTGAGTGCGCTTCGGTGCCTTGACACCTAAGTCTGCTGCAAGCGCCGATGAGATCTCGGATGCGAGACGTGCTGAGGTCGCGATGACGGGGCCGCTACCTGACTTCGGCGTAGTGACGCTGAGGCCGCCATCCCCCGCAGGGTCCGTGCTGATACCCAGCGCCACGGTCGCGCTCGACGAACCTTCCGCTGCGCGCAGCGCACGTGCGGGAGCCTGGCTCGCCGTACCCGTGTCGACCAGGGACCTCGTGGTGATGACGCTGGCTCCGGAGGCCTCGAGAAGCGAGCGCAGGCGGCGTGTCACCTCGAGCGGCACATCGACCTGCTGCCCAGCGACCGGCGCAGGATCGAGGGTCACGCGGACACCCTTCATCGCATACGGGAGCAGCGGCGTCCCGCTGGGGCCGGCGGATGCGACCGTGACCCGCACGATGTCGCCCGTACGAACGGGCGTGCGTGGACCGGGGTTGGTCGAAAGGACCGTGTCGCTTGGCTGGTCGGAGGGCTGTGACTCGATTCGGATCTCGAGACCCTTGTCCTGCAGCAGACCGCGAGCCAGTGCAAGCCCGTCGCCGATGACGTCGGGCATGACGAACTCCTCGGTGCCGGCTGACACAACGGCCGTGACCGCATCGCCACGTCCCAGCTCGGTGCCGGGAGTCGGGCTCTGCTCGAGCACGGTGTCGGCAGGCAGCGCGTCGAATCGCCTGGTCGAGATGACGAGCTTAAGACCCTGCTGGGCAAGTCGCGTGCGAGCCACGCCCACATCTACCCCTGTGATCTTCGGGGCCTCGATGCGCGACGTGTACGTGGTGTATGCGACAAGCCCGGCAACGGCTGCTGCGACAAGCACCACTCCGACCACCGTGAAGAGAATCCAGCGCGGAATCAGGGGTGGCCGCGTCGGACGGAGACGATCGACGAGATCTTGCATCGCGAGCGGCACGTCCGTCCCGGTCTCGGCGGTTGGAACGGGCTCATCGGTCTGAGTATCCAGATGGAGGTTGTGTTCAGGAGTGTTGTTCATGTGCCCAGTGTATACGATGAAGTGACAGGGTCGGTCGTGGTATGTATCGTGCTTATACTTGCTTCATGGTCCAACCTCGTGGGCCGCACACACTGTGATTGGAGTGCTGCCACGTATGCCTGCGTATGATTTCCACTGTTCTGCCTGTGCCGATGTCTTCGAGGTGACTCGCCCGATGAGCGTGCACGGGGGCGAACCGTGCCCGCGCTGCGGTGCACCCGCAACGCGCGTGTTCAACTCGGTAGGCATCGCGTTTAAGGGGACCGGGTTCCACAACACGGACTACCGGCCCCGCCCGAAGGATGAAACGGCCGCGCCGACACCGGCCGCTGAGCCTTCCTGCCCAGCGAAGTCTGACAGCTCCCCTGCGTGCGCGAGCTGCCCGTCTGCGTCCGCGTAGCGGTCACTCGCGTGCCAGCGGCGTAGCGAGCCCGTGCGACACAACGAAGACCCCGCACAGTGCGTGCGGGGTCTTCGTTGTACGTCAGCTTAGGCGGGGCAGGACACGCTTTTCCTCTGAGTCGCGGCGCTGACAGGCCGCGACTCTCATCGAGGGGTGAGGCTACTCTCTCCGGATCCAGAACTTCTCTTCGCCCGTGCGGTAGATGGTGTCGATGAAACGCACCGTCTTGGACTTGGCGTCCATGGCGACGGAGTTCGTGCGGGCGCCTTGGCCGAAGTACTTCACGCCGCGTAGCATCTCGCCATCGGTGACGCCTGTGGCGATGAAGGCGGCTTCGTCGGTGTTGACCAGGCAGTCCATGGTGAGAACCTCGTCGATGTTGCACGTGCCCATGTCGACGGCCCGTGCCTTCTCCGCGGCGCTGCGCCACTCGAAGCGGCCCATGAAGCACCCACCAAGACACTTCATCGCGGCACACGCGAGCACGCCTTCAGGAGCGGCACCGGTACCGAGCAGGAGGTGAATCCCGGTACCTTCGATGGCGGTCGCTACCGCGCCGAACACGTCGCCGTCGGAGATCAGTCGGATACGAGCTCCGACCTCACGTACTTCACGGATGAGGTCGATGTGTCGGTCTCGCTCCAGAATGCAGACGACGAGATCCTCGACGTCGCGATTGAGAGCCTTGGCAACGTTGCGGATGTTCTCGGTCGCGCTGGCATCGATGTGCACCACGTTGGCAGCGGCTGGTCCGACAGCGATCTTCTTCATGTACGTGTCGGGAGCGTGCAGCAGCGTGCCCTTGGGCGCGAATGCCAGCACCGCGAGCGAGTTGGACTGGCCGTAGGCCGTGAGGTTCGTGCCTTCGAGCGGATCTACGGCGATGTCGATGCCCTCGCCGCCCTTGCCGACCTTCTCTCCGATGTAGAGCATCGGGGCCTCATCGCGCTCCCCCTCGCCGATGACGATCGTTCCGTCGATATCGAGGTCGTTGAACGCCGCGCGCATGCCCTCAACGGCAGCGTCGTCGGCGGCATCCTTGTCGCCCTTGCCCATCCAGCGACCAGCGGCAAGTGCGGCAGCCTCGGTGACTTCAAGCATCTCGACGATACGGGTACTGCGCATTCGTCCTCCCTCATACGAATCGGTCACTCCGAATGGCGCGGCCGATGGACATCAGTGTCTACGCGCGAACAAGACGTGCTGCGAAGTGGCCGTCAGGGCCTCCTGGTTCCGGCACCGATCGGAAGAACCCTTCCTCGGTGATGAAACGATGCCACACCTCAGGGACATCATGACCCAGCGCGTCAAGAGTGAACGCGCTCCCCTCCGCACTCGCCAGAAACGCACGCACCACATCGGCGTTCTCCGCGTCGGTGAGCGTGCACGTTGAGTACACCACGAAACCCCCAGAGCGAACAAGGCGAGCCGCCTCTGCGAGGAGTCGTCCACCTAGTTCGGCGAGTGATGCGACGTCGGCTTCGGTCACACGCCAACGCTTCTCGGGATGACGGCGCAGCGTGCCCAAGCCCGAACACGGCGCGTCGACCAGAACCGCATCGACGGTGCCTGGTTCCGGCGAGCCGGGAATCTTCGAGAATTCAGCAGCGTCGCCGACCAGAGTCCTGACACCCGGGACACCGAAGCGGGAGAGGCGAACGTCAAGGAGGCGCGCCTTGAAGTCGTGCAGGTCGACCGCGTCGATGCGCGCAGGCCCGCCGGTGGCAAGCGCGCGTGCCTGGAGCAGCAGCGTCTTGGTGCCACGGCCCGCTCCGACTTCCACGATTCGCTGGCCCTGTGCCGGGTGGACCAGCACCGAGACCAGTTGCGCAGCGGCATCGGTGGCCAGCACAAGACCGTCCGCAAGGGCCTTTCCGCGCACGGCTGCTCCTGCGTCGCCGGCGATGAAGCTTCCGGGTAGCACGTACGCCTCAGGAGCCGCTCCGTCGGCCTCAAGCGCCGCCACAGCCGCCTCTGGCGTGCCTGCGAACGAGTTGACCGCGAGGAACAGCGGAGCCGGTTCGTTGTCGGCAGCCATGATCGCCTCGGCGGTCTGGCGGCCAAGCTCGCCGACCCACAGCGTGGTCAGCCACTCGGGATGGCCGTAGAGCCGGGCAAGCGCGGCATCGTCGACAGCCGGGTCTCCCCAAGGGAACTCCGGTGCGTCCTCGGCGAGGCGTCTGAGTACTGCGTTTGCCAGGCCCGCCGCCTGTGCGCGCACCGAACGGACAAGCTCCACGCCTTGGTGGACCGCGGCGCGATCGGCGGTGCTCAGGAACAGGATCTCGTAGGCCGAGACGCGCAATGCGTCGCGAACCCGGGGCTCGATGCGTTTGCCGCCCAGATAGCGGTCGATGGCGTCGTCGAGTGTGCCCTCGGTCTGGAGCGCCCCATAGGCCAGTCGTGTCGCAAGACTCGTGTCTTCGGGCGACAGCGGAGTGCGGCGCAGCGTCGCGTTGAGCACCTCGTGAGCGTATGAGGAGCTCTCTCGAACGCGGGTGAGGACTTCGCGGGCCGTTCTTCGTGCGGGACTTGCACTCATCGGAGTCTCTCCCAGGTCATGGTTTCCAGGCCGTGAAGGCCGCGCACCCAGGCGCATGCATCCATCTCGGCTTTGCCATCAGGTTTCACGCGCGTGACGGCCACGCCGCCGTCACGCGCACCGAGCAGAAGAGCGGACGTGGTGCGCCCGATAGTGCCAGGGCCGAGCGGTTCGTCGGTCGGCGAAGCGTCGAGCAGGGTAACTCCCCGCCCGCCGACGAGCACGCGGCTCGGCGCTGCGGGCATCGAGGCTCTGATGCGCACCGCGACGTCAGAAGCGAGCATGTCCGGGCCGACCGCGACGTCATCTTTCGTGATCTTGTCGGCGTAGGTGACGAGCGCCTCGTCTTGGGCCACCCACAGGGCGCCGCCGGCTTCAATCGAAGGGAGCGCGCGCACAAGTGCCGACGCGCCGACGTCAGAGAGGCGCGCAGTCAGGTCGCGCGCTGTCGATTCGCCGACAGGCAGCTCGTCCTGTAGGCAGTAGGGACCCGTGTCCAGGCCCGCTTCCATGCGCATGATCGAGACGCCGACGACGTCGTCGCCTGCGAGAATCGCGCGTTGGATCGGGGCGGCACCTCTCCAGCGAGGCAGCAGAGAGGCATGCACGTTGATCGCGCCGAGCCGTGCGGCTTCCAATGCTTGCGGCGGCAGGATCGCGCCATACGCCGCGACGATGATGATATCGGCGCCGTATCGCTTCAGTTCGGCAAGCGCCTCGGCGTCACGCAGCGACGCGGGCTGCACAACGTTGAGGCCAAGCTCCTCGGCGAGCGACTTGACCGCCGAGGGACGTACGCGACGTCCGCGTCCGGACACCGCATCAGGGCGCGTGTAGACAGCTATGACGTCATGGCGTGCTGATAGCGCACGAAGTGATGGCACGGCAAACTCTGGCGTGCCCATGAATACGATGCGCACGCGCTCCCCCTCGATTCGGATGGCTAGATGCTCGTCTGACCGGGCTTCGCACCGGACGCGACGGCTTCGCGGTAACGCTGGAGTGCGGCTCTGCGCTCCTCGGGCGTCGCACGATCGATGATCAGTACGCCATCGAGGTGGTCGATCTCGTGCTGAAGCACCCGAGCGTGCAGGCCTTCGGCCTCGATGCGAACGGGGCGCCCACTCACGGTGACAGCCTCACACACGACCTCGCAGGATCGCTCGATGGGGATGCTGATGCCCGGAAACGACAGACACCCCTCGTCGTCGATCTCGCACAGTTCGCTCTTCTCGATGATCTCAGGATTGCACAACGCGATGGCCCGACCGTCGTCTTCAAGGTCGTAGACGATGACTCGCTTGAGGACTCCGATTTGCGGTGCCGCCAGACCGATTCCCGGCGCCTCGTACATGATTGTGGCCATCTTGCGACACAGGTCCACCAGATCGGTCTCGGTGGCCGGGTCAACGACAGCAGCGCGCTGCTTGAGTGCAGCGTTTGGATGTGAAAGCACGTCCATGTGAAAAGCGTCCCTCATCTTCCTGTACCGACAGACGGCGCATCGCGCCAGAGAGTGTGTGTGATGCAGTAATCATACCAGCCGAGGAGCTATCCGAACCTAAAGCAGGTCCGCAGGGTCGACATCGGCCACGACGGATACACCCTCGGTCCGCGCGAGTGCCTTGATCGCAGCCCGGATGGGAGTCGATAGATCTGCTCCGAGCGGTGCCTTGACCAGCACGTGCCAGCGCCACATGTTCTTCACCCGAGACAGCGGTGATGGGCTTGGGCCGAGGAGCTGCCACCCGTGGGGCAGCTGCGCCTCGAGCGATGCAGCGAGCTGGCCTGCAACCCGAGCTACGTCTGGCTGCCTGTGACCCCATATGAGCAGGTTTGCCAGCCGCCCGAACGGTGGATAGGAGAGTTCGGTTCGAATCGCCTCTTCCTCGGCGTAGAACAGCGACGGGTCGTGTGCTGCCGCGGCCAGGATGGCCGGATGATCGGGCCAGTACGTTTGGATGACCACTTCGCCCTGGCGCTCACCCCGACCCGCTCGTCCCGCGACCTGCTCGAGCAGCTGATACGTGCGCTCGCCCGCACGGAAATCCGGGAGGTGGAGTGTGGTATCAGCATTGATGACACCGACGAGGGTGACTTCGGGGTAGTCGAGTCCTTTTGCGATCATCTGCGTGCCGAGCAACACGCCGCAGTCGAGCGCTTCGAACTCGGCGAGCGCCCGTTCGTGGCCGCCCTTGCCGCGAGTCGTGTCGGCATCCATGCGCACGATCGGGAAGCCAGGGAGCAGCTGCGCGAGGTCGGCTTCCACCCTCTGCGTGCCCGCGCCGAACTGGCGCAGGTATGGACTGTTGCAGCGCGGGCATAGCGCCGGGACATCACGCTTGGACCCGCAGTGGTGGCACACCAGCTTCGAGCCGACCTCATGGTAGGTCAGCGAGGTCGAGCAGGACTCGCATTCGGGCACAAATCCGCACTCGCGGCAGAGCAGAAACGATGCAAAGCCGCGGCGGTTGAGGAACAGCACTGCCTTCTCGGCGCGCTCGGCGACGCCGGTGAGGGCCGCGGTGAGAGGTCGGGAGAACATCGAGCGGTGGCCGTCAGCGAACTCAGCGGCCATGTCGACGACGGTGACAGGCGGCAGCGAGCGGGACATGACGCGCTCGGGAAGCACCACACGCGTCCACTCCCCCCTCTTGCAGCGTTCGAGTGACTCCATCGAGGGGCTCGCGCTGCCCAGCACAAGCACCGCGCCGGTACGCCGAGCCATCTCTGCCGCGACGTCTCGGGCATGGTACCTGGGGGCGGACCCCTGCTTGTAGGAGGACTCGTGCTCTTCATCGATAACGATCAGGCGCAGGTCGGCCATCGGCGAGAAGAGCGCTGACCGGGCACCGACCACGATGTGCGCCTCTCCGCGGCGCACGAGATCCCACTGGTCGAAGCGTTCGCCGGGAGACAGGCGCGAGTGAAGCACCGCGACCTCGTCACCGAAGCGTGAGCGGAAACGGCCGACCGTCTGCGGCGTGAGTGAGATCTCGGGTACCAGCACGCAGGCTGAGCCACCTTCGGCCAGTACGCGCTCGATCGATTGCAGGTAGACCTCGGTCTTGCCCGACCCTGTGACGCCATGCAGCAGGACAACTTCGCCCTCTCGCTTCTGCATCGCCGACAGGATCACGCGCATCGCGTCGTCTTGGCCGGAAGTGAGCGTGTCGAAGCGTGGTGCCGGGCGTTCTCGTACGTGCGCCTCGCGCATGCGACGCCTGCGCTCCACCTGCAGCGCTCCGATCGCCTCGAGGCGTTTGAGCGCGCCGTCCACACTACCCAGATCGGCAGCGAGCTCGGCGACGCGCACCGGGCCGGCACGAAGCGCGTCAAGCACGGCGCGCTGCAGCGTTGCTCCGGCTCGGGGGGCGTAGAGCTGTCCCTCTGCCGTCAGCTCGACCCACCGGTCGTCGACAGGTCCCACCCCGGCCCGTTTCAGCATCCACGCTTCGCCCTCTGCGGTGGCGACCTTCACCGCTCGAGGTGTGCCTCCAGGAGGGGTGAACAGGCGCAGCGCCTCTGAGAGTGGGCAGATGTACTCGTCGGCGATCCAGCGGGCGATCTGCGGCGAGGCAGGGCCGAAGTAGGGACCGCCAAGCAGTGCTGTGACCGGCTTGAGTTTGTCCCATGCGCTCTCGGATGCCAGGCCGACCACGTACCCCACAGCCATTCGGTTCGCGAAGTTCACCAACACGCACGAGCCGACTTCAACACCGACGATCTCCTCGGGTACGAGGTAGTCGAAGTGCGTATCGAGCTCCTTTGTGGCTATGTCGACGATCACGTTGGCGACGAGCACCGTTGTGTTGCTCCTTATGTGAGGTTCGGTGGTTCAAAAGCTCGTTCCTAGCATACAGAAGGCCGCCGACATCACCTGCGTGACGTCGGCGGCCTTCGAATCGCAGAGGTGATGCGGGCTACTCGGAAAGCCCCGCGGCCTCGGCGAGCGCGTCGGCGCGATCGGTGCGCTCCCACGTGAAGTCCTTGTCGTTTCGACCGAAGTGGCCGTAGGCAGCAGTCTTGCGATAGATGGGGCGACGCAGATCCAGGTCGCGGATGATCGCGCCCGGACGCAGGTCGAAGGTCTTCCTGACGGCCAGCTCGATGGCCGCGACCGGCACCTTCTCGGTACCGAAGGTCTCAACCATCACGGAGAGCGGATGGGCCACGCCGATGGCGTACGCGAGCTGGATCTCGCAGCGGTCGGCCAGGCCGGCTGCCACGATGTTCTTGGCGACCCAACGTGCAGCGTAGGCACCCGAGCGGTCGACCTTCGTGCAGTCCTTGCCCGAGAACGCGCCGCCGCCGTGCCGGCCCATTCCGCCGTAGGTGTCCACGATGATCTTGCGGCCGGTAAGCCCGGTGTCGCCCATGGGGCCACCGATGACGAAGCGGCCGGTGGGGTTGATGTAGATGTCGGCGTGCTCGTAGTCGATGCCCTCGAGCTCGAACACCGGCTTGATCACGTGCTCGATGAGGTCGGGGCGCAGCAGGCCCTCGATGTCGACGCCGTCGGCGTGCTGGGTCGAGATGAGGATCTTCTCCACCGAAACCGGCTTGCCGTCGACGTAGCGCACTGACACCTGAGTCTTGCCGTCAGGACGCAGGTAGTCGAGCACAGCGGCCTTGCGAACAGCCGTGAGACGCTCCGCGAGCCGGTGCGCCAGGTAGATTGGCATCGGCATGAGATTCGAGGTCTCGTTGCACGCGTAGCCGAACATCATGCCCTGGTCGCCCGCGCCGATGAGGTCGATCGGGTCGCAGCCCTCGCCGTGCTGGACCTCGAAGCTCTCGTCGACGCCCTTGGCGATGTCGGGGCTCTGCTCGTGAATGGCGCTGACGATGCCACACGTCTCGTAGTCGAAACCGTACTTCGCACGGGTGTAGCCGATGTCCTTGATGACGTTGCGCACGATGCTCTGAACGTCGATGTACGCCTTGGTGCGAATCTCCCCGCCGACAACGATCAGGCCCGTGGTGATGAACGTCTCGCACGCCACGCGTACTTCGTCAACGCTGCCGCGACCCTCAGCCTCGAGTTCGATCTCGCGCGTGAAAATCGCGTCGACGATCGCGTCAGAGATCTGGTCGCATATCTTGTCCGGATGGCCCTCTGTGACCGACTCGGACGTGAACAGGTATTCGCGCTCTGCCACAACAACCTCCTTCGTGCGGCCCACCTCTGTGGGGCCGCCTGTCCGTTGCGGGGCGCAAAAATGCCCCCGCCTGGCGCAGACAGGGGCTTCGCTTGTGTGGCATATACGGGCACCACGACAGCTGTTCCCTCATCTTCCAGACACGTGCGTGTCTGCCGAGAAGTAGCACCTTAGCGTCACTTTCGACGCCGGTTGCCGGGGCTTCAAAGGGCTCGGTCCCTCCACCCGCTGCAGCCGTGCCACGGCTGCCTCTCGATGAGCTGAAACCATGTTAGCACCATCCATGCCGACCGCAACAGCTCAAGCACGTTGCGGCTGATTCGGGTAGATTCAACCCACCGTGCCCGACCGAACGGAAGGTTTCTCGTGATTCTCAAAGTACTCAACAATGCCGTGTACGCAATCGAGGTCTTCGCGGCTGTGGTGCTGGTCGTCATGACCGCTCTTGCTGCGGTGACACTCGGCATCCAGGTCATCGCGGTCGGCTCGACCAGCCTAGCGATGGGTTCGGGGGAGTTCACCAAGCTCATCTCGACCATTCTCGAGATCTTCATCCTCATCGAGCTGTTCCGCATCGCCGTCGCCTACATGACCCACCGCAACGTGCTCCCCACGGTGTTCGAGGCCGCTCTGGTGGCCGTAGCTCGGAAGTTCGTCGTCTTCGAGGTCGGAGACCAGACGCTTCCCAAGGCCGCCGCACTGGCGCTCCTTCTCGTGGCCGTCGCGGTGTCGTGGTGGATGCTTGCGCGCATCGAAGTGTTCCAAGACAGCCCCGTTGAGCATCTCTAAGCGCCTCAGCGTCACAATGCGCGCCTGCGGTACCATAGGGGGCCATCGCCACTACACATCAAGGAGCACGACACTGTGACCGACTCCGTTCGCGTTCGTTTCGCCCCGAGCCCCACCGGCTTCCTGCACATCGGAGGTGCGCGCACCGCTCTGTACAACTGGGCGTACGCACGCCATCACGGTGGCACCTTCGTTCTGCGTATCGAAGACACTGATCCCGAGCGATCCACCGAGGAGAACACGCAGGCGATCCTTCGCGCCATGTCGTGGCTCGGCCTGGACTACGACGAAGGCCCCGGCGTGGGCGGCGAGTTCGGACCGTACTTCCAGACGCAGCGCTTTACGCGCTACGCCGAGGGACTCGAGATGCTCAAGGCGTCCGGAAACGCCTACCCCTGCTTCTGCTCGGCGGAGGAACTCGACGTGAAGCGGGAGGCAGCGCGAGCCAAGGGCGGCTTCGCCGGCTATGACGGCGCCTGCCGCGCTCTCCCCGCTGACGTGGCTGCTTCACGCGTCGCTGCCGGTGAGCCGCACGTGTGGCGCCTCAGGGTGCCGGAGAAGCGCGGAGACATCACCTTCACTGACGCCGTGCGCGGCGATGTGACGTTCCCGGACAGTGCGGTCGACGACTTCGTTCTCGCACGCACTGACGGCTCCCCTACCTACAACTTCGCGGTCGTCATGGACGATGTCGACATGAAGATCACGCACGTCGTACGCGGAGACGACCACTTGAGCAACACGCCCAAGCAGATCGTCGTGTATGAGGCCCTCGATATGCCGGTGCCGATCTTCGCGCACCTATCGATGATCTGGGGCGCCGATGGCAAGCGTCTCTCGAAGCGCCACGGTGCGACCAGCGTCGAGGCGTACGCCGAGATGGGCTACCTGCCAGAGGCTCTCATCAACTACCTGGCTCTGTTGGGATGGTCGCTTGACGGTGAGACCACCATCATCGACGCCGACACCCTGAAGGCGAACTTCTCGCTTGACCGCATCTCGAAGAACCCGGCCATCTTCGATGTCGAGAAGCTCGAATGGATGAACGGCGTCTACATTCGCGCGTTCACCGCCGCTGAGTTCATCGAGCGAATGATCCCGTGGCTAGAGGCTGCGGGACTGACCACCGCCGAGGATGCCGCTGCGCGCCCGGAGTGGTATACGCGACTTGCACCACTCGTCTCCGAACGGATCAAGCGTCTCGACGAGATAGTCCCGATGGTGAGCTTCCTGTTCGAGGAGCCGACCATCGACGAAAAGGCGCGCGAGAAGGTCCTTGCCAAGCCCGGGGCCGGCAAGGCGTTGGACGGCGCGGTGGAGGCGCTCACTGAGGTTGCCTGGACTGCCGAATCGATCGAGGCCGCGCTGCGAGAACTACCTGCTGCGCTCGAACTCAAACCCAAGGCCGTGTTCCAGTCACTGCGAGTCGCGGTGACCGGCTCGACCATCTCCCCGCCCCTGTTTGAGTCGTTCGAGCTGCTCGGCCGAGACAAGACGCTGGCAAGGATCGCCGCCGCGCGCCCGTTGGCTTCAGACTGATTTCTCCTGGACGCGGTTTCGAAACGGCCAGAAACAGGGGTTGACACCCCTATAGACCGTCCGTAACATACCTTCCTGCGCGCTGGTCGGCGCCGAGCGTTAAGAGAGTTGCCGATGGGGTGTCGTCTAATGGTAGGACAGCGGCTTCTGGTGCCGTATGTGAGGGTTCGACTCCTTCCACCCCAGCCAGGCGACCCACTGTATGGCCCGTTCGTCTAGCGGTTAGGACATCGCCCTCTCAAGGCGGAGATCACGGGTTCGAATCCCGTACGGGCTACCATATTCAATCGAGAGCCGCCGCAAGGCGGCTCTCGTGCTATCCGAGGCCCCCCAAGGCAATCGGTGCACTCTCACCGCTGGGCCCGTGGCGACAGGCCGATTCCCGCGCGCAGTGCGCTTACCGCTGGTAGACTGACAACCGGAGTGGGCTGGGCGACCGCGCGCCGATTCAGGCGTGAGGAAAGTCCGGACTCCACTGGGCAGAGTGCCAGCTAACGGCTGGGCGGCGTGAGCCGACGGAAAGTGCCACAGAAAAGAAAACTCCCCCGCCGGTTCGCCGACGGGAGAAAAGCTGAAACGGTGCGGTAAGAGCGCACCAGCATCGGGGCGACTCGGTGGCTTGGCAAACCCCACTCGGAGCAAGAGCCAATAGGAGCGATTAAGGCTGGCCCGGCCGGCGCTCGGGTACGCTCGCGTGAGGCCGTCGGCGACGACGGTCCCAGATAAATGGTCGTCCACGACAGAATCCGGCTTACAGGCCCACTCCACCTGCAAACGCACGCGGGCGGCCCTCTCAAGAGGGCCGCCCGCTTCGGTATCCGTTTGTTCCGCGAGCTAGCGTCGAATGACCCTGACCGAGCTTCGACCGGTCTTGATGATCTGGTAGTTACGGATGGTGGTCTTGAGTTTGTAGGTGCTCGACGTGAAGCGTGCCGAGTCCACTGCGGTGATCTGGTAGGTGTAGGCGCCGGTGTGCGCCTTCTTGTCGCTCGCCCACTTGCCGTCCCACACGAAGCTGTTGCGACCGGCGCGCTTCGTCCCGCTGATGGTTCTGACGGTCTTCCCCGTCGAAGTCTGGACTGTCAGCTTCACGACTGCGGTCTTGTTGAGGGTGTATCGGATGACCGAGTTGTCGTAGTAGCGGTCACGCCTGATCGGGTAGAACACCGAAGGCGTACGCGAGAAGCTCGAGAGTCGCAACGCGGTCTTGTCCAGCTTGATGGTCTTCGATACAGCCGCAGTGCGGTCGAGCATGTCAGTCACCGTGGCTGACAGCACGTGCGTGCCTGCGGAGAATCCAGAGAGGTCGGGTCGGAGTGCGTAAGGCGCGGCTGCAGTTGTGCCGATGACCCGGCCGTCGAGGCGGTAGATCACGTTCTTGATGCCGCCGAGATCAGCCGCTGCAACAGCGAGCGAGGGTTTGACTTGCAGAATACTGGCGGTCGATGGCAGGAACGAAATCGTTGGCACGTCGGGGTCGGAATGGAAGTAAGTGACGGCCGCGGGACCCTCGTTGGTGGCCCGGTCGACTGCAATGACCGAGATCTTGTGGGGGCCGACTGGCATCTTCTCAATGGTGACGGATGCCGGAGTTCGTCCGATTACCTCGTAGATGCGTCCCTGCGTTGCGTCAGCGCCATCAGGAATGATGGGCTGGTCATCGAGTAGGACCTTGTAGTACGCGACGCCCGAGAGACTGTCGTACACGTCAGCGGTCCAGGTCACGTGCGCGCGGGACTTGCTGGTCCATGCGTCTGCATCGGTCCTGTCTAGCGTCGGTGAAGCCTTCAGTCCGTTGACGGCACGCGGCGCGGTTACGTCAATTCCGAAGCTGAGGGTGGTCGTGCTCTGTGGCGCGTAGGCCTTTGTGGTGAACGGGAGCACATGGAAGAACCACTTGCCCTCGTAGCCGGCGACCTCACCGCCGACAGCGTTGATCGGCCATCCACCGGCAGGGGGGTCGGTGAACACGTCGATGAGGTTGATGGTCTGGTCGAGGTTCGTGCCCTCGCCACGTGCCGACCGGAAGTAGTCGTTGGGCCTGGACGCGTTGATGCTCGTCGATTCCGTACGATCCACGGCATAGAGCATCCCGGAAACGAACCCCAGTTCCGTGCCGGCCGAGCCGGGCGAGAGCTGGAACTGCGGATTCAGCGAGTTTCCCCAGCCATGGCGCCAGAAGGTGTCTGGGTTCTCAACGCCATCGGGGTTGGTCTCCGTTACTCCGCTGACGGGCGTGTTCAGCCCCTCGTCATCCGTCACGAGATAGCCGTCACCGCTCACCGCAGTGGCGCCGAGCGTAGACACGGCGAGTGTCGTCGTGGCGATACGCCCGAGCTTGTCGGTTGCAGTGGCGGTGAGCGTATGCGCTCCGGGCGTAACGCCGGCAAGATTCGGCCTGAACCTGTACGGAGGCGCGGTGAACGACGCGATAGTGACGCCGTCCAACGCCACGCTGACCTGCGGCGCGCCGGCGCTGTCGGATGCATCGACGGACACGTCGGCGGACTCCTTCAGGTATCCGGTGATTGGCGAGGTGAACGCTACGGTGGGAATGTCGGGATCGGAGTAGTAGTCGCCGCTGGCTGCAGTGCTGCGGTTCGTTGCACGGTCAACAGCGACAACGGAAATCCTGTGCTTGCCGGGAGGCATGTTTTCAACGGTAATCGAGGATGGTGTAGGAAGCCAAGGCGCCGAGTAGACGCGGCCCTGTTCCGGGTTGGCGCCCTTCTCGGGGATCAGCGGCTTGTCGTCGACGAGGACCTGGTAGTAGCCCACACCTGACAGCGCATCGTAGGCAGCCGGATCCCACGTGATGTGAGCGCGCTGGAGCGGTTGCCACGTCGTGACGGGCGGACTGTTCAGGCCGGTACGGATCGTCAGGCCCGTGACGGGGTCTGGAGGTGTGGTGTCGACGCCGAAACCTACGGTGTGGACTGCGTCAGAGAACCCAGTGGACTCACGTGATGAGAAGTAGCGGTAGTGGAGATACCACTGTCCCTCAACAGGCTGCGTTGTGCTCGGAGCGGCGGCTGGCCACCCTCCGAGAGGAGGATTCGCGTAGATCCCGAGTAGGTCGATGGTGTTCTCGGTGTTCGTCCCGTAAGGTCCGGCATTGTTGGACGCACCGCCGTACGACGAAAGGTAGTAGTTTCCAGGCGTGCCGGTATCGATGATCGAGTTCGCGACGGTCCCCGTAGCGCAGGCCGACGGTGTCCGATCTACGCTGTACAGCATGCCGATAATGTAGCCGTCGAATTTGTAGTCCATCGCCTCAGGTGGCAACAGCGCCATGTCGGAGGTCAGTGACTGCCCCCAGCCCTGCCTCCACCAGGAGTCTCCAGTACCGGGGTTCGACGCGCTGTACCCATGAAGCCCGTCGGCAGGTTCGCTGTCCAGGTTGGCATACGCGGTGGTAGTGAGTGCACCGAGCAGTCCAAGGACCGCCGCGAGCAGAGTGATTCCCCTCAAGAACTTTCGACGCATAGCCAGACTCCCCCTCGTAGAGATGCTGCGACTTCCGCCAGTGCGGGCGAAGTGGTGCGGTAGTCCCCCAACAATTTCCTATGTGTGCGACGTAAGACGTTGCCGCAGGGTATCACTAATCGTCTCTCCGGTCAGTGATGGGAGTCTCACATACTCCGCGCCGGCCTCCCGCGCCAGCTCTCGAGCCGTGTTCGATGATCCCTTGCCGCCGGTGTCTATGAGCACGGAGTTGATGCGGTTTGCGCGAACGCGCGCCGCGGCGGTCCTTGCATCCTTGCTTCCCAGTCCCCCGTCGATGCCGACATTCGCGCGCCCGTCGGTCACGAGTACGAGCCATGGCACGACATCGGGCGTCCTTCTCCGCTCCGTGTCGATCAGTCCAAGCGCGCAGACAATTCCTGCAGCCAACGGCGTCGACCCGCCGGTAGCGAGTCCGCGAAGCCGGAGGTTCGCGAGCTCCACGCTACCCGTGGGCGCCAGAACGATCTCGGCGCCCTCCCCCCGGAATGAAACGAGCGAGACCCGGTCACGACGCTGGTACGCGTCGACCAGCAAGTCGAGCACGGCTGCCTTGGCGGCCTCCATGCGGTTCGACGCCCCCATGGAGCCACTCGCGTCCACGCAGAAGACAACCGAGACGCCGACCTTGCGCGTTCGGACCTTCTGCTGGAGCTCGGACGGGTCGATGGATATAGCCAATCCCGACTCGGAGCGAGATGCCTGATGCGGCGCGGCCGCTCGGATGCTGGCGTCGAGCGCGATGTCCGTTGCGCTCGCTCCCGCGCGCGCGGGCTCTGAGCGTGCGTAGCGACCGGTGCTGTCGCTGGACACTGACGCCTGCCGTGTGCCCGAGACTGATCTGCGCACACGATCTAACGCTCGTTCCAGCGGAGGGTGGACCGAGCCGTCTGACACAGAAGGCGCCGTTGCGGAGTCGCCAGTCTCGAAGATGCTCGTCTGACCGTCGCCGGGTGCTGCCTCTTCGCTGTCGGGAGTAGTCGCTTCATCGTCCTCATCAGTCCCAAGAGCGCGATTGACGAGAGCTGACAGGGCGTTTGCGTCGAGCCGAGGCTCGTCGAAGAGCGTGCGCCGCATGCGATGCGCCAGCACGAGCGGCGCGATCTGCGCCACATCGGCGATGGTGACCTGGTTGCGGCCCGAGAGGGCCGCCAGCGCGGCAGCAGCTCGAGCCATCGCCTGGTCGGCACGGTGACCATCAACGCCGGCGGTGAGCGCCAGGTTAGCGATGGCGTAGAGGATCTCGTCGGCGACGACTATCCCTGCGAGGCGCAAACGGGCGTGCTTGATCACTGTCGCGAGCTGGTCTTCATCATCAGCCCACGTGCGTGCGAAACCCGTCGGATCGTCTTCGAACGTGCGGCGGCGGCGGATGATCTCCACGCGTGACTCGGGTTCTCGCACGCCCTGGACGTCAACGCACAGGCCGAAGCGGTCCAGTAGCTGCGGCCGAATCTCGCCTTCCTCCGGGTTCATGGTGCCGACCAGAATGAAGCGCGCGGGATGCGAGAACGACACGCCTTCGCGCTCGACAGTATTGACCCCCATTGCAGCGGCATCGAGCAGGGTGTCGACGAGATGGTCGTCGAGCAGGTTGACCTCGTCGACGTAGAGGATCGAGCGATTGGCCGCGGCGAGCAGCCCGGGTTCGTAGACACGTTCGCCGTGCTTGAGGGCGTGTTCGAGGTCCAGCGTGCCGACGAGTCTGTCTTCGGTAGCAGACACAGGTAGGTCCACGACCCGCGCAGGGCGTGACGTCTTAGGGAGCGGCCCTTGAGTGCGACGTTCGCGACACTCGGAACACCATGAACCCGGGTCGGCAGGATCACACGAGAAGCGGCAACCTTCGATGACGTCCACCGGGGGCAGGATGGCGCCAAGCGCGCGCACCGCGGTGGATTTGGCCGTGCCCTTCTCCCCCCGAACGAGCACGCCGCCCACGCGAGGGTCGACGGCGTTGAGGAGCAGGGCGGTCTTAAGCGTTTCCTGCCCCACGATCGCCGAGAAGGGGAAAGCGTGTGAGGGTCGCCGCGGCACGCTCGTCACGCTATCGCCACTGGAAGGATCCGCAGTCCTTGGGCAGACGCTGGTCTTTGTTCGGGCACGTCTCGACATACACACAGTCCATGCAGGTGTATTCGGAGAGCGGCGACACGGGCGCATCGACCACGACAACGGGTTCGGGCACTACATCCTCGGGAACGGCGGTGACTGATTCAAGGTCGAGGATGAAATCCGATATATCGTCGCCGGGCTGGCTCACACCGGCCGATTCATACGCTGGTTCGGGTGCAGACACCTCCGCTGCCGAGGCGGTCTCCACAGCGCCCGGTGACACGATCTCGAAGTCCGACAGGTCGATCACGGGCTCAGCGTCAGTGATGATCGCGTCGGACACCGGGTCACTGAGACCCATGGGTTCCGAGATCGACTCCCCTGTCGGCGACGAAGCGACCTCCGTCTCCGAGTACGATCCCAGTATCACGGGGCGGGCCGCTGCGAAGGACTCGTCATCGATTGCCCCTCGGAGAATCGACCCATCATCGAGCGCAGGCTCTTCGAGGGCGTCCACGACGAATGCGGCCGCATCAGCAGAAGGAGACGGGACAGCCGGTTCGGGTTCACCGGGCGCTGTGTCCCACGGCCATGGCGCGAGATCGCGCGCAGTGGCCTCCTCCTCCCGGAAAGCATCAGCCACAGGCGCGGGCTGCAGGAGCTCCTCGGCTTCAACCGCGACTGCCTCGTCTGGCTCAGGCTCGACAACGGCCGCCAGAGCGGTTTCGGTCTCAGGTTCGGACTCCATACCGAAGTCGGCGGCAAGCTCAATGCCGACGGCCGGCTCGGCCTCCTCCTCTTCTGAGGCTTCCCCAACCAGCTCGGCAGGACCGACCGATTTGGTCGCCACGATTCCGGTTGACTCCATATGTACGGCGGTACGTTTGAGAGCCTCGCGCAACGACACTGGCTCGGCTGGCTCGACTACGCGGGTGAGTTCTTCTTCGGCTTCGTCGACGATCATGTCAGCGATCGCAGGGTCTTCGACGGCGTCATGAGGAGTGTCCGCCCAGACCGGCTCGATCGTGTCGGCCTCGGCAACACCGGCTGTCTCCTCGTCTGCGAGGGGTTCGACCTCGGGCAGTGGTGTCGCTGCGACGGAGGGGCGTACCAGCAGCACGGGTGTCGCCGTATCAAGGTTGAAGAGCAGAACATCCTCTTCCCAGCGGACGAAAGAAGCGTCGCCCGTGATGCGCGAGAGTTCGGCCAGCGCATCCTGTCGAGTAGCGAACGAGGCGTCGGACAGCAAGGCGAGCGTGCCGTCCCCAGTCCGTCCGAGCAGGAAGAAAGCCATGATGAACCTCGCTAACTCGTCTTGGAAAGCCGCAGGCAGCAGCTGGAACGTCACACGTATCGTAGTGCGGGGATGCGGGTCGGGCAACCTCGGAACGCAGTGTTCTTCCTACTCTTGTGACGGAGAGCACGATGCGCGCAGCGCTTTGAGCCTTGAGACGTTCTCGGAGTCCTTGGTCGGCACCTCGCCGGGCATCTCTGCCACGGCGCACACCCCGACGAGTTCAGGGGAACAGAGCATCGCGGCGAACCCGTCTCGCCCGATGAATCCGTCGCCGATCCATGCGTGCCGGTCGCGCTTCGAGCCGCGTTCGAACAGGCAGTCGTTGGCGTGGACGAGGCCGAGCCTCTCGATGCCGCAGCACTCGGACAGTCCGTCGATGACGCCCCGCCAGCCCAGCTCGGTATCCACAGGCATGCCGTAGGCGAACGCGTGACACGTATCCAGACACACGCCGAGACGCTCGGTGGGCAATCCTGCTGCGGCGATGCAGGCCCCGAGTTCTGCGAAGTTCGATCCGAAAGTGCGACCGGCGCCGGCAGTGTTCTCGAGCAAGAGGCGCGTGGTGCACGCATCGCCTCCTGCGAGCTCGAACGCGCGAACGACCGCCTCGCCGACACGGGCCGCTGCGGCGGCAGGGTCTGCGTCCGGGTCGTTGCCGATGTGGGTCACCACGCCGTCTGCGCCAAGGGCTGATCCGCGTGCGAGCTCGTCAGCAAGCGCGGCGATCGACTTCTCGCGAAGCTCAGGGTCGGGCGTGGCCGGGTTGATCAGGTAGGCGGTGTGAGTGAACACAGGCCCGAATCCACGACGCGCGCGTTCGGCTCGGAACTCCTCGGCGGCGGCAAGATCGATCGGCTTGGCCTTCCACTGCCGTGGGCTCTTGGCGAAGATCTGAATGCACTCACAGCCCACACTCTCGGCGTAGTCGAGCGCCTTGGGGTATCCGCCCGAGATGGAAATATGTGCGCCGATCAGCATGCGGGTCCTTCCTCATACACGGATACAGCAAGACCCGCGGAATCGAGCCGTCTGCTGCGCCGAGAAGCCTCCCCAGCGGTACACTCACAGCATGACTGATACCCGACATCCCTGCGAGAATCGGCCCTGGGTCGGTCGCGCCATTCTGCACGTCGACCTCGATGCGTTCTTCGCGGCTGTCGAGCAGCTCGACCACCCCGAGTGGCGCGGTAAGCCTGTCATCGTCGGGGGCGACCCCACCCGACGCGGCGTCGTCTCCACCTGCAGCTACGAGGCACGCGTTTTCGGCGTGCGCTCCGCGATGTCGTCGATCCGGGCGCAGCAGCTGTGTCCCCAGGCGATATGGGCGCCGTCGAACTTCGAGCGCTACCACGAGATATCTCAGGTAGTTCGCGACATCTTCGCTGATGAATCGCATTTGGTGCAGCCCGTCTCGATCGACGAGGCGTATCTCGATGTCACACCGGGCCGATTCACCTCCGAGCACCCGGTCGCCATCGCCCGACGCATCCGTGCGCGCGTGGCTGAGCTCGGCGTGACGTGCTCCGTCGGTGTCTCGGCGGTCAAGTCGGTCGCCAAGATCGCCAGTGATCACGACAAGCCGGATGGGCTGACCGTCGTGTGCCCGGGTGAGGAGGCTGCGTTCCTCGCTCCCCTGTCCGTTCGCGCGATGCCGGGCATCGGTCCGCGCACCGCCGAGCGGCTCAAGTCGCTTGGCATCCGCACGCTCGGTGGGCTCGCCGCACTCGATGAGGCTACCGCCGAGGAGGTGCTGGGAAACCACGGCTACGGTCTCGTAGCCCGAGCGCGCGGCGTGGATCTGCGCGAGGTTCACGACAACGAAGCGGTCAAATCGGTGTCCAACGAGCGCACGTTCGCAACCGATGTGCGCTTGCCCTCCGAAGTCGACGGCGCGCTTGCGATACTCTCAGCCAAGGTCGGACAACGCCTGCGTCGCAAGGGGCTGGCAGGACGCACCGTGACTGTGAAGCTGCGCTTCTCGGACTTCACCACCAAGACCGTCCGCCGCACGCTTGCTGGGCCTACGAATGACGAGGCGACGTTCGGGCCTGTCGCACGCGAGCTGCTCGGCTCGGCGTGGTCGCCCGGCATCGGGCTTCGGCTGCTCGGCGTGGGGCTCTCGGGCTTTGACGAGCGAGCCGAGCAGCTCGACCTCCTCGGCGGGCTGGAGACGCACGATGCGCAGGAGCCGGCAGCCACGCGGTTTCCGACGAGAGGTCCTGAGACGCGAGAAGAGCTGGTCCGGGGTCTGGATGCGGTCCGCGCGAAGTTCGGCGACGGCGCGGTGAAGTACGGACGGGAGCTCAAGCTCACGGTCGAGGACACCGGCACGCCTCCCGGGACGATTCCCGCCGACGAGCCACCCAAAGACGTGGGGACACGATGACACCCCTAGTCCGCTCCGTACGGTGCGGCTTCCTCTGCTGCCTTCCAGCTCTCCTCCTCCGGCGCGCCGGCACCTCCGAGTGATGGCCCCATCGGCCCGCTCGGCACTCCTCGGCGCAGGCGCACGCGACCGCGGTCGGCGGAGTCCGCGCGGACCACGTAGGGCGTCACCGTGTCGGCGATGATGGCCAGCCCCCGCTCGCAGTTGTTCTGCAGCACTCCGTCGACGAGATAGGCGCGGTGCTTCACGATCGCTTCACCGCTCCGTGCGAGCGCGTCTGAGAACACCACGACGTCGAGCAGGCCGGTGGGATCCTCGAGCGTGAGGAAGCAGGTGCGCTTGCCTGAGCGTGTCCGCGGCGTCTGCGCGCGCTCTCTCACGCCGGCGACGCGCACGCGGGTGCGGTCGGGCAGCGCGGGCAGGTCGCGCGCCCACGTGACGCCGCGCGCTTCCAGGTCGCGGCGGGCGAGCGCGAGCGGGTGTGCCGTGAGCGAGAGCCCGGTGAGCTCGAGTTCGGCCGAGAGGCGCCGCGCCCGGCTCCAGCCGCTGGCATGGGACGGGTCCTCGGCGGCCCGCGTCGGCGCCGGCGCGAGGCAGAGCGTGTCGTCGCCGGATACGCCTTCGCGCGCGAGCACCGCTTTGACCTCGGGGAGCAGCGCGAGCAGCTCGTCACGGGTCGGCGGGCGCCCCTCCTCGGTGATACCGAGCCCGTCGAGCGCGCCGACGCGCACGAGCGACTCGGCGGCGGGCAGCTCGGCGCGCGTGCGGCGCACGAAGTCGGTGAGATCGCGGAAAGGGCGCACCCGCCGCTCGTGTTCGATGACGCCGAGGAGCCGCGCGTTCATGCGGTGGATGTCGCGCAGTCCCACCCGAATCGCGTGGCCGTCGCCCTCCACGGCGTAGCGAGCGTCGCTTTCGTTGACGTGCGGCGGCAGGATCGCGATACCGTGGCGGCGGGCGTCGTTGACCACGAGGCGCGGGCTGTAAAAGCCCATCGGCTCGTTGTTGAGGATCGCTGCGGCGAACTCGGCCGGGTAGTACGTGCGCAGCCATGCGCTCGCGTAGCTCACCACCGCGAAGCAGGCCGCGTGCGCCTTGTTGAAGCCGTACGCGGCGAAGCCCTCGAGCTGCCGGAAGACCTCCTCGGCGACCTCGGCGTCGACTCCGCGTGCAAGCGCCCGAGAGAGGAAGTGCCCGCGGATGCGCTCCATATCCTCTCGGCTGCGACCCTTGGTCATCGCGCGGCGAAGCGAGTCGGCCTCGGCCAGCCCGAAGCCCGCCACAGCGCGCGCGACGAGGAGCACCTGCTCCTGGTAGACGATGACGCCGTACGTGTCGGCGAGCACCTCGCGCATGCCCTCGTGCGGCACCACGACCGGCTCGAGCCCATGGCGCCGGCGGATGAACGGGACGATCATCTCGGCTTCGAGCGGACCGGGGCGGAAGAGCGATATCTGGGCGATGATGTCTTCGAACGTCGAGGACTTCAGGCGCGTGGAGAGGTTTCGCTGGCCCGAGCTTTCCAGCTGGAACATCCCGACCGTGTCCGCCGAGGCGACCTGCGCGAAGACCTTCGGGTCGTCAGGGGTCAGGTCGAACGGTTCGGGTACCGCGTCTTCGCCCACGCGGGAGCGCGCCATCTCGACCGCTTCGCTGATGGCCGAGTGGATGCGCAGCCCTAAGATGTCCATCTTCACAAGGCCGAGCGCCTCGATGTCATCCTTGTCGTACTGCGAGACGACCGTGCCCTTCGCCGCCCACTGCAGCGGCATCCAGCTCGCGATAGGCTCGCGCGTGATGATGAAGCCGCCGAGGTGCGTGCCCAGATGCATCGGGCAGTGGTCGAGCTGCTCGGCGAGGTCGAGCAGCATGCCGTAGGCCCGCTCGTCGCGCAGCGGGTGGTGCGCGCACTCCGGGTAGGTCGCGAGCACCTCGCGGATCTTGCGTGCGCTCACCCACGGCAGGTCGCGCGAGAGGCGGTTCACTTCTGCAATTGCCAGCCCGAGCGAGCGCGCCACCACGCGCACCGCGCTTCGCGCCGTCATGGTGTTGACGGTGGCCACCATCGCAACATGTTCGCTGCCGAACCGCTCGTAGATGAACGCGATAACCTCGTCGCGCCGCGCGGAGTCGAAGTCCACGTCGATGTCGGGCATCTGGCGGCGCTCGGGGTTCAGGAACCGCTCGAAGAGCAGGTCGTGGCGCACGGGGTCGGCATCCGTGATACCGAGCGCGTAGCTCACGATGCTGTCGCCGGCGCTCCCCCGCCCGCTGCACCGGATGCCGCGCGACTTGGCGAAGTCGACGATCTCCTTGACCACGAGGAAGTACTCCGAGAACCCCATCGAGTCGATGAGCGCCAGTTCGTGCTGGAGGCGCGAGATCGCTTCGGGTGAGAGCGGGTGGTAGCGGCGCTCCAGTCCGCGCCACGACTCCTTGGCCAGTGCCGAGTACGGTGTCTCTCCGTGTGGAATCTCCGCACCCGGAAAATGGAACTGCCCGAGTGGCAGCTCGAACGCCGCGCAGCGAGCCGCGATCTCGAGTGAAGTGTCGCAGGCACGCGGGAGGCCTTCGAAGAGGCGGCGCATCTCAGCGGCGGGCTTGAGCCAGAGTTCGGCGTTGGGGCGGTCGAATGGCCCGGGCAGGCGCGTGCGCGATCCCGCAGCGGAGAGCACGTCGTGGAGCCGGTGGTCGTCAGGGCGCAGATAGTGGACGTCGTTGGTGGCGACGAGGGGCAGCGAGAGCTCGTCGGCAAGCGTGGTGAGGCCTCCGACGAGGCGCGGGCCATCTGCGGTGAGCGGGTGGGTGAGTTCGACGTAGAAATCGCCCGGCGCGAAGCAGGCCGACAGCCGGCTGAGCGCTGCGCGGGCGCGGCCGGGAGCGCGTGCGAGCACTGCACGTGCCGCCTCGCCGTTGACGCACCCCGAGAGTCCCAGCAACCCTTGGCTGTGATGCTCCAGATCGTGCAGCGTCACGATGCTGTTCTCGTGAGGTCCGCGCAGGTGGGTGCGCGAGAGCAGCCGGCACAGGTTGTGGTAGCCATCGAAGTCGCGGCACAGCAGCGTGAGGTGGTATCCCACGCCGGATGCTCGCCCGAATCCTACGCTCGCCGGTAGGACGAGCCGCCGCTCCGGCGGCAGATCGGCCTCCTCGCCGAGGATCCCGGCAGTCTCGACCACCACCTCGCATCCGAGGATCGGCGCGATGCCCGCCGTCTTGCACGCCTTGTAGAAGCGGATCGCTCCGCTCATGCCCTGATGGTCGGTGAGCGCCAACGCCGGCATCTCGAGTTCGGCGGCACGCGCGACGAGCCCGGGCAGCGCCGCCGCTCCGTCCATGAAGCTGAACTGCGAATGCACGTGAAGATGTACGAATCCGGTCGACATCAACGATTCGCCCGCTAGTCCTGTATACCGATGAGAAGCCAGCTGCCGCTGGTTCTGTCGTAGGTCAGGTCGTAGACCCCGCCGCGTGAGAGCACCCGCCAGAATCGCCGAGAAACGCGGGCTCGAGGGTCCCACCATGCGCGTTCGGTGGCCCAGACCTGCACGATCGCGTCGATACGATAGATGCGCCCGGCGCGGGCGAACGAAGAAGGGTACTGGCGCGCGGCGTCCCATACGACCTCGACCGGCTCGTCGGCATGTTTCGCCGCGCACGAACCGTCGCCACGCGCGAGTTGGGACGCGCTGACGATCCACGGGCTGGCCAGCAACTCAACGAGTACCGGCAGACGGCTCTGTTTGGTCTCGAACAGTCCCAGAGGTTGGCCTGAGGGCGTGGCTGAGAACTGTTTGATGGATGCGTTGCGTCCCACGTTCGCGTACTCCCCGATCGGCTTGATTGACGCGTGTAGCCGATACCATCCGGCGCTTTCAGTATACGAACATATGTTCGATACCACAAGCGAACGGGGTCAGGAAACGAACGGTGAAAGAGGGGGAAGAACTAGCTGGCGATGCGGTCCTGGTGACGCACACGGGAGGGCACCTGCCGGGTGAACACCCGGACTTCGCGAGCGTCGATCGCTTCGAGGAGCGCGTCGACCACCTGCGGATCGAACTGGGCGCTCTTGTGCGTCGAGAGCTCGACGCATGCGTCGATGGCCGGCATGCCGGTCCGATACGGACGGTCTGAGGTCATCGCGTCGAAAGCGTCAGCAACACTGAGGATGCGAGCGAGGAGTGGGATGTCGTTCCCTGCGAGTGCATCGGGATAGCCAGCGCCGTCCCAACGTTCGTGGTGTGCTCGAACGACCGGAGCGAGATTCGCCAGGAACGGAATCGTCTCCACGATATGGCCGCTCATCTCCGGATGCTCTCGGATCACCTCGAACTCACTCTCATCGAGGCGCGCGGGTTTGAGCAACACGATCTCAGGTGTGCCGATCTTGCCCACGTCGTGGAGCAAGCCTGCGCGTTCCAAGGCGACAATGTCAGAAGCAGACAGGCCGAGCTGTCGGCCGATGGCCACGGCGTAGTCGGTCACGGCGATCGAGTGACGCGCAGTGTAGCTGTCCTTCGCGTCGACAGCGGCGACGAGCGCCTGCAAAGTGCCCAGCGAGTGCATTTCGAGGTCGTCGAGCGAGCCCTCAAGCCGCTGATTGACCTCCTGCAGGTCGGACTCGGCGCTTGTCAGTGCGGCTGCGGCGTGTCTGAGGAAACGCATCTGCAAGAGGTAGGCGGGAAGCGCACTGCCGATCACGATGAGCCAGATGAGCGCTACGACTCGAGCGGATTGCGCACCTGCATCGCTGTAGAGCCCGCGAATCGCATAGGTGAGTACGCCGCCGAGCACGAGTGCCATGATTCCCACGAGTACCGCGCTTCGGATGCCGAACCGCTGGACGAGGGTCAGCCGTCTCACGTGCGGGTCTCTACGGTAACGAGTCGCGCGACATTGCGGGCGATAGCTGTGCGAGTGTGTGCGACATCGACCGTGAGAGGACCGTCGAACGGTGCGGAATCTATCACGGCGACCTGAGCGCCCGGACGAAGTCCAAGGTCCCCCAGGTAGCCGAGCAGCTCATCGTCGTCTTCAGCGACGTACAGCACGCTCACGATTGAGCCCGCCGGGACATCGGCCAGCAGGGTGCCGGTGAGCGAGGCTACCGATCCGTCGGCGTGGGGAATCGGGTGCCCGTGCGGGCAGACGGCAGGGTTGTCCAAGAAGCGCTCAAGGGCTTCGAGGACGCGCGGCGAGAGCGCATGCTCGAGGAGGCAGGCATCCTCGTGAGCGTCGTCCCAGTCAAGTCCCAGCGCGTCAACCAGGAAGCTCTCAGCGATGCGGTGTCTACGAACGATATCGAGTGCGCGGGCGGTTCCCTCATGCGTGAGCACAACCGCCGTACCTTCGCGCGTAACGAGCCCTTGTGACTCGAGTCTGCGCAACGTCGCAGTGACCGTTGGCCCGGATACGCCGATCGCGTCAGCGACCTGAGTGGGCCGAACCGGTCCTTGGGCTGCAAGCTTGTAGATTGACTCGAGATACTCCTCGAGGGTCGCCGTAGGCATTCGCGATGGCTTTCTGCGCGCCGGGTGTGAGCTTCATTTCCAGAGGTCAGTCTAGGCACAACGGAGGCAGGGAGCAACTGCCGTGCGGCGGGCGCCTGCGGTGGCTGTGAAGAGGGGCGGACGCTTACCCTTTGGAGCACACTAGTGACCTTCTGACCCACACTACCGACCGCTCGTCAGGAACCTGAACAATCCGGTCGAAACACGTTGACGCATGTGCGATGTGCGGGTAGATTCCATCTTGTCCCGAGAGGTCGAACGTAGCAGACTCCGAAACACGGCGTACCAGCAGCTACCGGAGTGGACACCGAAAGAATGCGACATACCGTGAGGTGGCTCGCAGGAAGCGGTGGAAGCGAAGGAAAGAAACGGGAAGCCGGAACGGTAGGAGCAACCTGCAGGCGAGGTCTCTCGGGACATCTGCGTCCTCTCCGACGCGCCCCCCTACGCTCGGAACCGGGTTTCCCTACGGCCGGTAGACGAGCTTGGCGACCGGGGACTCCCACACCACGACCTCGGCGACTCGGACCCGTGTGTCCACTGTCGCAGCAAGGCGCTCGTAGATGACGCGTGCAAGGTTCTCTGCCGTGGGGCTGACCTGGTCAAAAGGCGCCACGTCGTTGAGGTACTCATGGTCGTATGAGTCGAGCACTGCGGCGAGGTCTTGCTTGAGCAGCTTGAAATCGTAGACGATGCCGATCTCGTCGAGTTGCTCGGCGGCGACGGTGACTTCGATGTCCCACGTGTGCCCGTGGAGTTTTCGGCACTCACCGGGATACCCGCGAAGCGCATGCGCGGCGTCGAAGTGTCCCTTGACGGTCAGTTCGTACATGACTTCAGCTCCCAGAATCAGAAGAGCGACGGATGCTGCAACCCACCGGGCGGGCACGCAGGGTCACCCACGGTCGATCGCGTGTCCATGGCTTCGTTCGCCATTGCGTCTGCAGCTGCGTTGTACTCGCGGCGCACGTGGGACACCTTGCTGCGCGCGAAACCGCGGAGCAGCGTCGAGGCGCGTGCGAAGAGCGGCTTGAGTCCCTCGTTCTTCACGCGGTACTGGCCATTGAGCTGTTTGACGAGCAGTTCGCTGTCGGCGAAGACCGCCACGTCGGAGTAGCCCAGTGCCGAGACGTTCTCGAGGCCCCAGATGAGCGCCTCGTATTCAGCGATGTTGTTCGTGACCGAGCCGAGGAATCGACCGCCTCGGCATACGATGTCGCCCGCGATTTCGATGACGAAGCCGGCGCCGGCAGGTCCCGGGTTGCCACGCGAGCCGCCGTCTGTGCGCAAGACCGCCTGCGTCATTCTTCGAGTCCCGTACGAACGACGATCAGGCGTCTGCACTGGGGGCAGATCGCTATGTCAGGCCCGGCTTGCAGCGCCAGCACGCGTGTGGTTGGCAGTGTCATCCTGCACGCGGAACAGGCATCGCCCTCGAGCCGTCCCACGCCAACTCCCCCGCGGCTCTCGCGAATGGACTCGTAGCGCTTCAGGGTGTCGGCATCCATCGAGGCAGCGATCGCTGTGCGCTTCGACTGCATGTCGGCGATGTCCTTCTGCAGCTGACCGCCCACGGACTTGTAGCGAACAACGAGCGAGGCGTCCTTGTCGGCGAGTTGCATGAGCGCCTCGTCGATCTTGTCGGTCTGCGCCTTGGCTTTGTCGATGCGCTCCATCAGCTGCAGCGATTCCATCTCGATCTTGTCTCGGCGGCGTCGCAAACCGTCCATCTCGCGCGTTATCGACTGTGCGACGCGATGATCCGTCGTGGAGCTCACCTTGACCTGCTCGACGTCGATCTTCTCGGTGAGCATCTCGGTCTCATCCTGATACGCCTTGAGCTCCGCGGACAGCTTGCCGACGAGCGCGTCTGCTCTGCCATGCAGGTCGTTCACATCGCGGATCTTCGAGCGAGTGGCGAGGATCTCGTGCTTCTCAGGCAACTCGTCAAGGCGCTTCTTGGCGCGCAGTATCTCCATGTCGAGATCCTGCAGGGCGAGCAGCGATGCTGCCTGGGGCATACGATTCTCCTTTTAAGGTGTCCACCATGCGGGCGTGGAGGGTAGTACATGCACACGATCCGGCGAAAGCCCTTCCACCGCTCGGACGGCCCGGGTCAGAAGCGACACGAGCGGCCACTCGGACACGTCATGTCCGAGCTCGACGATGGCGAGGCCGTTCTCGACAGCATCCAAGGCGTCATGATAGCGCACCTCGCCCGCCACGAGGACATCTGCCCCGCTCGCGAGCACATCGCCCACGAGCGAACTGGCCGAACCGGTGGCAGTGGCTATGCGCTTCAGCGTGCTGCACGGGTCGCCCCACACGCGCGGGGTGACATCGAACGCGCGCGCCACAGTCGCGGCCAGCTGAGCCAGCGTGACCGGTTCGGGAGGCAGGCTGAGCATCCCCATCCGTGCACTCGAGCGTCCGATCTCAACGTCTGACGAAGAGATGAGCGGCTCCTCATAGGGGTGGGCGGCTCTTGCGGCGGCAACGACGCCTCGACTACGGCCCCGCGGCGTAACCATTTCGATGCGAACCTCACCGGTCGAGGTGTGCTCACCCGCTTCACCGAACGCGGGACGAGCTTCACCGGAAGCGGTGAACGCTCCGGTGCCCTCAGCGGACGTGAAGCTGCAGTGTTCGTACTCACCGATGCGCCCGGCCCCGGCGCCCGCCATCGCGTCGATGATTCGCTCGGCAGCAGATTCCGGGGCGTAGACCGTCACGACGCACATCGGCATCGTGGAGCGCTCGATGGGCTTGACCGGGGTCAGACCGAGCATCTCAGGAAGCAATCGCCCGGCGGCAGGGGCCCGGTCGAGATTGGTGTGGGCGTTGATGAGAGCGACGCCTGAGTCCATCGCCTCGAAGAGCACGCCAGCCGCTCCCCTGCCCGGAGTGAGCCAGTTGGGCGTCTTGAGGAAGGCCGGATGGTGCGTGACCACCACATTGGCGCCGAGCGCCACGGCCCGTCGGATCGCGTCGCGCGTGGGGTCGAGCGCAAGCAGGACTCCGGTGACCTCACGGGCGGGGTCACCGGCAAGCAAGCCGACACGGTCCCACTCCTCGGCCCACTCGAGCGGGAAACGCCGCGCCAGAGCGCGTTCGATGTCGGAGACTCTCACGGTACTCACAGCGGCAACGACCTCCACTCTCCGGAACCGTCAGGGAACTGGACCGACTCGTAGCCTGCACGGGCCAGCGCGTCGTAGGCGGACTCGATCTTGTAGCCGACCTCGCTCGGGTCGTGTGCGTCGGAGCCTGCCGTGGCAGCGACGCCCGCCTGCCGAAACGCGGCGAGCAGTTCGTGCCCAGGGTAGAGCTCAGCCACCGGCTTGCGCAGACCAGCCGTGGACACTTCGATCAGCACGCCCGCAGAGCTGGCGACGCGAGCCGCCTCTGCATAGAGCTCACGAGGGTCGAACGTGGGTCGATGTCCGAACTTCTTTACCAGATCGGGGTGAGCCATGACGTCGAACATGCCGCTTCTGACCGCGTCGCACCACAGAGAGAAGTAGTCGCGCCACGCGACGTCGACGTCATGGCGCTCCCACTCCTCGATCCTGTTCGGATCATCGAACACCCAACCGTCGATGAAGTGCACGCTGCCCAGAACCATGCGCACACCGTCAGAGCGGTTCTTCGCTGCAGCGAGCGCCATGGCGGTCGCACCCTCGCGGCCAGGCAGGAAATCGGCTTCAATACCGGAGATGACTTCGATCTCGGGGTAGCGTTGCCGCGTGAGGTCGACTTCCACGAGGTAGTCGTCCAAGTCGCACGCAGGCATGGACAGGTTGCGGTGCGGATCCAGATCATCCGGAAGCGCCAGGTGTTCGGTGATCACCATCCCGAGGAGTCCGTGCTTCACCCCTGCGGCGACGTACTCGTCGACGGTGCCGACGGCGTGGCCGCAGCGCTCGGTATGGATATGGCAGTCGGTCAGCTGGCGCATTGAATCGTCCCTCCGCCGATCACGATGTCTCCTCGGTAGCATACGACAGCCTGCCCCGGCGAGACGCCTTCGAGTGGCTCGGCGAACTCGACGGTGAGGTTGCTTCCGTCGAAGTGGGCCTTCGCCTGCCGAGGAACCATGCGGTAGCGAACCATGGCGGTGACCTCTTCGGTATCCGAACCATGCCAGACGACATCGGTCGCTTCGACGCGAGAGACACGCAAGGCAGCCCGAGGTCCGGCGACGATGACGTTGCGGGCCGCGTCCACGCTCAGCACGTACATCGGCTCGGAGGCAGCGATCCCGAGCCGCTTGCGCTGTCCGACTGTGTAGTGCGCGATCCCGTCATGACGTCCCAGGACGGCACCTTCGAGCCCGACGATATCGCCGGGGACCAACGCCTCAGGGTGGCGCGTACGCACGACCGAGGCGTGTTCTCCAGCCGAGGCGAAACACACCTCCTGGCTGTCAGGCTTGCTAGCGACATGCAGTCCGAGTCGCGCCGCGAAAGCGCGCACGTCGGGCTTCACAAGCTCGCCGACAGGGAACAGCGTGTGTTCGAGCTGGTTCCGCGTGAGGCGGTAGAGGAAGTATGACTGGTCCTTGCCAGGGTCGAGGCCTTGGGCAAGCCACGGTGTGCCGTCACCATCACGCACGATCCGCGCGTAGTGACCGGTGGCGAGGAAGTCCGCACCCTGCGCGCTCACCTTCGCCAACAGATCCGAGAACTTGAGCCGGTCGTTGCACACGATGCAGGGGTTGGGAGTACGACCCGCCGCATACTCGTCGGCGAATGGGGCGACCACTTCTCGTTCGAAGGCCTCGCGGAAGTTGAGCTGGTAGTGCGCGATGCCGAGAAGGTCGCACACGCGGTGCGCGTCGCGAACGGCGCTCACAGAGCAGCAGCCGCCCTCATCATCAGAGGACGGCCACAACTGCATCGTGACACCGGTGACATCGTGACCCTGCTCGAGCAACAGGGCGGCAGTCACCGAGGAGTCGACCCCACCGCTCATGGCGACGAATACGCGTGACATGACTAGGCGCGAGCCCGTACAGCGAACGGCGTCATCGCTGGCAGCAGCCGGGATCCTGTGCCGGAGGAGTAGGAGCAACTGCCTCTTCCTCGTGGTCGTGATCGTCTTCGTCGGCGTGCGGGTCGAAGTTCGGATCGGCGCTCTTGACCTCACCGGCGATCGGCGCGCGGCCATGCTTGGTGAGGTAGTCGTCAACGGCGACTTTCAGGCCGTCGGTCGCGAGCACCGAGCAGTGCATCTTTGCAGGCGGCAGTCCGCCGAGCTCGTCGGCGACCTGCTTCTTGGAGATGGCCACGGCCTCTTCCAGGGTCAGCCCGCGAGCCATCTCAGTGACGATCGAGCTGGTGGCGATGGCGGCTCCGCATCCGAGCGTCTGGAACTTGATGTCGTTGATGTGGTCGGTATCGTCGACCTTGATCGTGATCTTCATGATGTCGCCGCATACGGGGTTGCCGACCTCGCCGACACCGTCCGCATCGTCGATGACGCCCACGTTGCGCGGGTTGTTGAAGTGATCCATGACCTTCTCGGTGTACAGCACGGCTTTTCTCCTTTGAGGCGTGTTCGATGCGTGGTGGTGATGGCTACTTGGAGCCGAACATGCGGGTGTAGACGGGCGACATCGCGCGGAGTCGCTCGATGATGGGCGGGAAGACTTCAAGGAAGTAGTCGACGTCGGCCTCGGTCGTGAAACGGCCCAGCGAGATGCGCAGCGAGCCGTGGGCGATCTCAGGCGGGCAGCCGATGGAGAGCAGTACGTGGCTGGGTTCGAGCGAACCAGACGAGCAGGCCGAGCCGGTCGAGACGGAGATCCCCTTGTTGTCGAGCTGAAGCAGCATCGCCTCGCCCTCGACGCCGTTGATCAGCATCGAGACGATATGAGGCAGGCGCGCGCCTTCGGTGACACTGGACTGGGTATTCTCGAGCACCGAGGTGACACCGGCGATTACGCGGTCGCGCAGCGCGCTGAGCCGCACGATCTCGACATCCTGCTCGGCGATCATGAGCTCGAGCGCTGCGGCGAAGCCGATGGCACCAGGCGTATTCTGCGTGCCCGAGCGCTTCTTGAACTCCTGGCCGCCACCCTTGAGATACGGAACCAGCGGAGTGCGCTTCTTAAGGTACAGCGCGCCGAACCCCTTAGGGCCGTAGATCTTGTGGCTGGAGAAGGAAGCGGCATCGACACCGAGCTCAGTGACGTTGAAGGGAATCTTGCCGAGCGTCTGGGCGGCGTCGGTGTGGAACAGCGCGCCACCCTCGTGAGCCACGGCAGCAAGTGCGGCGATATCGTTGATCGTCCCGATCTCATTGTTCGCGTGCATGATCGACACGAGCTTCGTGTTGGGCTTCATCGCGGCACGCAGGTCGTCGGGGTGGATGTGCCCGTCCTTGCGCGGCTTGAGTTTGGTCAGCTCGTAGCCCTGCTTCTCGAGGAACTCGGCGGGCTCGAGGATCGCGTGATGCTCGAATGCCGAGACGATCAGATGCGCGCCGCCCTCAGGGGCGAGTTTCGTGAGGATGCCGATGAGCGCGGTGTTGTCCGACTCGGTGCCGCCGGCTGTGAAGATGACCTCGTCGGGCCTCTCGGCGCCGATGGATCTGGCGACTGACTCGCGGGCACCTTCGACGGCACGGTACGCGTCGCGGCCGAGGGAGTAGAGCGAGTTGGCGTTGCCGAACTTCTCGGTGAAGTACGGCATCATGGCCTCGAGCACCCGAGAGTCGACGGGAGTGGTCGCTGCATAGTCGAAATACGTGCTGTTCATAGCGCGGATCTCCCCTACTGTTCGATGGCGCTGATGCGCCGGTCCATCGTTCCTTGTGTACCCGCCAAAGACGCGAGCGTCGTCGTCGCAAAGACCTCGCGCAGCGCTCTGGTCGCCCTGGCCCATACCGGGGCGGCGGCGCACGAGGCGCTCTTGCCGCAGCCGACTTCCTTCTCGCCATCGCACACGTTCGAGGTCAGCGGGCCCTCAAGGGCCTCGACGACATCCAGGACGCTGATCTCTTCAGGCACTCGGGTCAGTACGAATCCACCACGAGCACCACGAACAGCGGTCACGATGCCTGCACGCCGCAGCGAGACGAACAACTGCTCGAGGAACCTCGGCGGTATCGACCGACGCTCAGCGATCTCGCGGGCGCTGACCGGGCCGCGTCCGTAGTTGCAGGCGAGGTCAATGGTGGCTAGAAGTCCGTACTCGCTCTTGGCTGTGAGCCTCACAGGGTCCCGCCTCCTGACGCAATCACGACCTAATTGGTAATGATTGAATCATACCCCCGCAGAACGCCGTGTCAACACGCATCCCGAGGTGACGTTTGTCGGTTCGGAGTGTCCTTTCATCCTGCGGAAGCAGCCATTCGCCTGCATGATGGCTCCGTCCAACAAATCGAACACGTGTCCGATTGTCTGTATCCCCTGCGGCGTACTACGATAAGCGTCCACCTCACGAGGGGGACGTCTCGTTGGAGAGGTCCTGCGAGGAGGAAAAGGGTCCATGGTTCATAGCCACGGGGTGGCGAAAACCCTCTGAACCCATAGCGCGACAGAAGGGCCCCGACCGACGCGATGGCGACGATCGGGGCCCTTCTCTGTGGTCCGCACCCTGCGGCGTGACACGAAGAACTGCTATGAGAGCGCTTTGGTCAGGTTCGCCATCTCGATAGCCGACACAGCGGCTTCCCATCCCTTGTTGCCCGCCTTGGTGCCGGCACGCTCGACAGCTTGGTCGATGTTGTCGGCGGTAATGACCCCGAACATCACCGGCACACCGGTGTCGAGCGATGCCTTCGCCACTCCCTTGCTGACCTCGGATGCAACGTACTCGAAGTGAGGTGTGCCTCCGCGGATTACCACGCCGAGGGCGATGATCGCGTCGTAACGGCCTGAAGCTGCCAGCCTGCCCGCGACCAGCGGAATCTCGAAGGCGCCGGGAACCCACGCGGTGTCGATGTCGTCAGCAGCCACGCCATGCCGCACGAGCGCGTCCTGTGCGCCCGACAGCAGCCGGCTGGAAAGCAGCTCGTTGAAACGTGCCACGACGATGCCGAACTTCAGACCTGTTCCTATCAGGTGACCTTCAAAGGTGCTCATGAGGCGTTCCCTTCCGTGTCGGGCGCCGTGTCGTCGAGCGACAGGGTGTGCGCCATCTTGTCTCGTTTCGTTCGCAAATACTTGATGTTCGTGTCGCAGGATTCAACTTCGAGTGCCACTTGCTCGGTGACCTTGAGGCCGTAGCCCTCGAGGCCCACGATCTTGCGCGGATTGTTGGTCATAAGGCGGATCGAACGCAGCCCGAGGTCGCAGAGGATCTGGGCACCGATGCCGTAGTCACGCAGGTCGGCGGGGAATCCAAGCGCCTCGTTGGCTTCGACCGTATCGGCGCCCTGCTCCTGGAGTTCATACGCCTTGAGCTTGTTGGCCAAGCCGATGCCGCGACCTTCGTGTCCGACCATGTAGAGGATCACGCCTTGCCCCTCGGCCTGGACGCGCCTCATCGCCTCTTCGAGCTGCGCGCCGCAGTCGCAGCGCAGGCTGTGGAAGACGTCGCCGGTCAGGCACTCCGAGTGGACGCGCACGAGCACGTCGTCTTTGCCCTTCACGTCGCCGACAACGAGCGCCATGTGCGTGCGGTCGTCGACGAAGCTTCTGAAGCCATAGCCGGTGAACATCCCAAAACGTGTGGGAAGGACGATCTCGGACTCGCGTTGCACCAGCCGCTCGGTGCGGTGGCGGTAGCGAATCAGATCGGCGACGGTGACCATCTTGAGATCGTGCTCGGCCGCGAAGGCCTCGAGCTGCGGGCGGCGCGCCATCGTGCCGTCCTCGTTCATGATCTCGCAGATGACGCCGGCCGGAGTAAGCCCGGCAAGCCGTGCGAGATCCACGGCGGCCTCGGTGTGACCGGCACGCTCGAGCACGCCGCCCGCGCGGGCCCGCAACGGGAACACGTGGCCGGGCATCGAGATGTCCTCCGGGCGCGCGCTGGGATCGATGGCCGTGGTGATCGTGACGGCCCGGTCTGCCGCCGATATGCCCGTGGTGATCTTGCCTCTGGCTCCGATCGAGCAGTGGAAGGCCGTGCCTTCTTCCGACGTGTTCACGTCGGTCATCGGCGGGATGCCCAGCGCATCGAGACGCGCTCCGGTCAGTGGCATGCAGATCAGGCCACGGCCATGGTGCGCCATGAAGTTGATGGCGGCCGGTGTGACGAGCTCGGCGGCCATGACGAGGTCGCCTTCGTTCTCGCGATCCTCGTCATCGACCACGACGAGCATGCGCCCGGCCTTGATGTCTTCGATCGCCAGTTCGATGGAACTGAATGGTGCGTGGGTGTTTGCTGCGTTCACCGTGCTCACTTTCCGTCTGCGAAGTCGCGGAGCATGTCGCCGAGACCGCGGCGTGGCGTCTCGGTTGAAGCGTCATCGGTACCCGCGTACAGGTCGACGAAACGCTTGACGTACTTGGCCATCACGTCGACCTCGACGTTGACACCCGAGCCGATCGCCTTGTCCTTGAGCGTGGTGACCTCCTCGGTATGAGGCACCACTGCGGCTGCGAAACTGTCTCCACGGATCTGCGCCACCGTCAGCGATATGCCGTCGATAGCCACCGATCCTTTCGGAACTACATAGTCCATCAGCTCGAACGGCAGTTGGAACTGGTAGATCGTCGAGTTTCCCGACACGTGGCGCAGCAGGAGCTTGCCCATACCCTCGATATGCCCCGTGACCATATGGCCACCGAGGCGATCGGAGAGGCGCAGCGCACGCTCGAGATTGACCTTCGCACCCTGACGGGCGCCGCCAAGCGTGGTCCTGCTCAGCGTCTCTTCGCTCACGTCGGCGACGAATGCGCCCCGAGCGAAGTTCGCGATGGTCAGGCACGCGCCATCGACTGCAACTGAGTCGCCGATGGCCATGTCGCGTCCGAACTCAGGCGCGTAGACCTCCATCTGCGCACCGCCGTTCGCTCGCTCGACGCGTGTGATGATTCCCTGTGTTTCGATGAGTCCCGTGAACATCGGGTACGTGTCCTTTCCTACGCTTCGCCGAGAGCCGCTACAGGGCTCCAGACGGTGACCGATACGTCTCCAACGATACCCGCTTCGACCGGCGCCATGCGGTGGATGAGCGCCTCACCTGCTCTGTCGGGCCCGCCTGCATACAGCGGAGGCGAAGCAGTTCCGCCCATTCCGCCAGCCGTGACGCACACGAGCTCGTCGAGTACCGCCTCGGCCCACAAGGCAGTGAGCAGCCGGGGGCCAGGCTCGACAAGTAGATGCCCGACTCCGTGCGTCCCGAGCGCGCTCAACGCGGCGTGCAGCCCGCCGCCGGCAGGCCAACGCATCACCGGCACTCCTGCGGGCAGAGCGTCCAGGGCAGGTCCGTCAGCAGCATCCGAGGCCAGCACCATCGTGGGCGCGACTCCGTCGGTGAACACGCGCGCATCTGCGTGCGGTACCGAAGTGCGTACGAGAACCACGCGCAACGGCTGGCGCTGTGCATTGTGGCCCAAGGCGTCGCGCACGGTGAGCGCCGGGTCGTCTGCGATGACCGTCGCTGCCGACACCAGCACGGCGTCTGCAGCCGAGCGGAGGCTGCGCGTCACCTCAGAGCCGGCGCTTCCGGTGATCGCCGCACGCATCCCTGGCTCCAAGGCGACCCGAGCGTCGAGCGAGGCGGCGACCTTCGCCGTCACATAGGGCATGCCCGTAGCCACGCGCTTGAGCCAACCGGCATTGAGCTCGACGAAGGGCGTCTCGTCGGCGGCGAACTCGACCCTGATGCCTGCCTCGGCCAGCCTCTGAGCACCGCCTGCAGCCTCGGATGTGGGGTCGCGCATTCCGATCACCACGCGTGCTACTCCGGCAGCGATGAGCGCATCGGCGCACGGTGGCGTGCGGCCGTAATGCGAGCACGGCTCGAGGGTCACGTAGGCGTCGGCCCCGCGTGCGGCTTCTCCGGCCGCAGCGAGAGCGAAGACCTCGGCGTGCGGATCTCCGGCGCGGGGGTGATAGCCCTCCCCCACAACCCGGCCGTCAGCGACGATGACGCAGCCGACGAGCGGATTTGGCCATGCCGCGCCACGAGCTCGGGAAGCGAGCACGACAGCACGCGCGAGATACGGGTCAGCGACCCGAGATGAGACGTCTGAGAACAGACGCACCGCCATCGACCTTCCTTCTCCCATCCGGACTCTAACCGTCGGCCTCGGAATCTCACCGAGTCGGCCCCGTTAGGGGTTCGCGGGCTGTGACCGCCGGTGGGGAATCTCACCCCGCCCTGAAGAAAGCTCCGTCAGTATATCCTAACCTGCACCGGCACCGCTCGTGCATGCCGGAGCAGTCGTTCTCGCCGTGCCTAGTGACTGTGCCCGCACTCGTCGTCTTCGCATGCGTCGTGCGCTTCGGCCGCCGCCGCACGCGCTCCGGCCTCGGCAGCAGCACGGATATCGGCGATGGCCTCTGCGGGGTCATCCGAGCAGAACACGGCGTTGCCGGCGACAAGGCAGTTGGCGCCTGCGGCAGCGACACGCGCGGCCGTGACGGTGTTGATGCCGCCGTCGACCTGGATAAGCGGCGAGAGTCCGAGCTGGTCGCACATCCAGCGCAGCTCGGCGACTTTGTCCACGGTGCGTTCGATGAACGACTGGCCGCCGAACCCGGGGTTCACGCTCATCACGAGCACCATGTCGACCAGGCCGAGTACCTCGACGAGCGAATCGACCGGAGTACCCGGATTCACAGCGACGCCGGCGCGCGCACCCGCGTCACGGATGAGGCCGAGCGTGCGGTGCAGGTGCGGCGAAGCCTCAGCATGCACCGTGAGCATGTCGGCACCTGCGTCGAGATACCAGCCTACCGTGGCGTCCGCATTGTCGACCATGAGGTGCACGTCAAGCGGCTTGGTGGCGATGCGCTTCAGCGCGCGCACCACCGGAGGGCCGATGGTCAGATTGGGGACGAAGTGGCCGTCCATCACATCGACATGGATGAGATCGGCGCCACCCGCTTCGATGGTCGCAATCGCCTCGGCAAGGCGCGTGAAGTCCGCCGAGAGAATCGATGGTGCGATGAGTATCCGGTCGTCAGTCAACGCTGTCTCCTTGTGGTGGGTTGAGTCTAGTCGGCGATGAGTCCCAGACCGTGCAGCTCGTCCTTCATTCCACGGCCGAGCAGGGCCTTCTCGGCACTCGAGACTGGCATCCCTTCGTAGAGGATGGCGCGCACCTGATGGGTTATCGGGAGTTCGAGACCCTCGCGCTTACCCAGCTCGTCGACGGTGATGCACGCCACGGCACCTTCCGCCACCATGTGCGTCTTCTCGTAGAACTCCTCCATGGTGCCGCCTTTGGCGATGAGCTCGCCGAGATTGCGGTTGCGTGAGTGGCGCGACGTGCACGTCGCAATGAGGTCGCCCATACCCGCCAGACCCATGTAGGTGAGCGGGTTGGCGCCGACCGCGGTGCCGAGACGGCTCATCTCGGCCAGGCCGCGCGTCATAAGCGTGGCCTTGGTGTTGTCGCCGTAGCCCAGCCCGTCAGACATCCCGGCGCCGATCGCAACCACGTTCTTGCTTGCGCCTGCGAGTTCGACGCCGACGACGTCCGGGTTCGTGTAGACGCGAAAGAACGGCGTCATGAAGATGTCCTGGAACAGGTCGCCCACGGCCGGGGCATACGCCGCGACGACGGTCGCCGACGGGATACCTCGGCTGACCTCCTCGGCGTGGTTGGGACCGGAAAGGCCCGCGATGCGCTCGCGCGCACCGAGCACGTCGTCGAGCACTTCGGTCATGAGCAGGTTGGTGCCGCCCTCCACGCCCTTGGAGAGGATGATCACGGGGGTCTTGGAGCTCAGGTACGGCTTCATCGCCTCAGCCGTCTCGCGAACGCCGATGGATGGGGTGACCATGACCACGGCCTCGACACCGGAAAGCGCTCGTTCCATGTCGGGTGAGGAGAACACCGTGGGTGAGAGGACGACCGACGGCAGGTACACCGGATTGCTGTGGGTGGCGTTGATGCCATCCGAGATCTCGGATTCGCGCGACCACAGCGAGATGTCGTGCCCTTTGCCGCCCAGCAACCAACTGACGGCCGTGCCCCATGAGCCGGCACCGATGACGGCGATACGCATCAGGAATCACCCTTTTCTCGTGCGGCTGAGCCGCGCTTGCTGAGGGATATTCTCGGTTCTTGTCCGCGGAAGATGCGGACGATGTTCGTCCGGTGGCGCCAGATCACGAGTGCGGCCGCCACCGTGGAGAAGATGAGGATCGGCCCCTCCCCACGGTACAGCAGCAGGCAGAGGAACGGGTACTCGATGGCGATAAGCACCGAGCCGAGCGACACCATCCTGGTCAGCACGATCAGAATGAGAAACGTCCCGAACAGGAACGGCCACGCCATCGGCGTGATGACGAGCAGCGCGCCGGCAGCAGTTGCCACACCTTTGCCGCCGCGGAAGCCGGCATAGGGCGAGTACGAGTGCCCGAGCATCGCCGCAAGCGTCGCTGCGATCATGGCCCACTGGTGCGGCAGGTCGCCGAACGCGTACGTTGGCACGAGCCAGACCGCCACCCCGACCGCGAGCGAGCCTTTCGCGGCGTCGAGCACCAACGTGGCTACCGCCGCCTTGGCGCCGAGCGCACGAAAGACGTTGGTGGCGCCCAGGTTGCCGGAACCGTGCTCGCGAACGTCGACGTGGTAGAAGCGTCGTCCGATCACGAGAGCCCATGGGATGCCCCCGAGCAGGTACGCCGCCGCGAGTGTAAGCGCGACGCGCCATGCAAGCTGCCAGTCCATGCAGGTCAGTCCTTCTTGCGGAACTTCAGCACGATGGGCGTGCCGGTGAAGTCGAAGTGATCACGCAGCCGGTTTTCCACGTAGCGACGGAAGTTGTCGTCGACCAGTGTGGGATGGTTGGCGAAGAATGTGAATCCGGGGGGCTGCGTCCGGGTCTGCGTGACATAGTGCAGGCGCAGCGTCTGTCGGCCGTGAACGACCGTGTGCCCGAAGTCGCGCATCTCGGTGAGCAGCTTGTTCAGGCGGCTCGTGCTGATCTCCTGCAGGTAGTTCGTGTGCACCGTGGTCACGGCGTCCCAGATGCGGTCGACGCCCTTGCCGGTCAAAGCCGAGATACGCAGCACAGGCGCGTAGCCGACGAATCCGAGTCGCTCGGAGACGCGGAGGTTGACGGCTTCCTTCTCCTCCATGCTTTCAAGCGCATCCCACTTATTGAGCAGGATGATCATGGCGCAGCCACGCTCGGCGGCGAAGTTGGCGACACGCTGGTCCTGGTCGGTCAGCCCGATGGTGCCGTCGATGACGAGCAGCGCAACCTGCGCACGGTCGATGGCGCGCATCGCACGCACGAAGCCGTAGTACTCGACGTCCTCGTCGATGAGCGCCTTGCGGCGGATGCCCGCGGTGTCGACGAGGTGGTAGTGGATCCCGTCGCGCTCGACGTGCATGTCGATTGCGTCGCGGGTGGTACCGGCAACGTCGGAAACGATCGCGCGCTCGACACCCGTGAGGCGGTTAAGCAGCGAGGACTTGCCAGCGTTCGGTCGGCCGATGATGGCTATGTTGATCGCGTCGGTGGGAACCTCGGGCTCGACCTCGGGCAGCACAGCGACGATCTCGTCGAGGATGTCGCCGGTGCCGTTGCCGTGCGTCGCCGAGACAGGCCACGGCTGTCCCAGGCCGAGTGCCCAGAACTCGTGTGCCTCATCGTCGCGACCTGGAGTATCCATCTTGTTGACCGCGAGGAAGGTGGGCGTGTCGGCGCGCTGCAGAATGCGCGCCACTTCCATGTCCTCGGGGGTCATCCCGACCTTGCCATCTACGAGGAAGACGATGGCGTCGGCCTCGTCGGCGGCCATGAGCGCTTGGGCGCGAATCGACGACTGGAACTCGTCTGCGGTCTTGCCTGATTCGATACCACCGGTGTCGATGAGCAGGAAGTCGACCCCGTTCCAGTCGGCTCGGTGGTAGCTGCGATCGCGCGTGACCCCGCGGGCCTCGTGCACGATCGCTTCGGTGTCTTGGGTGATGCGGTTGACGAAGGTGGACTTGCCCACGTTCGGTCTTCCGACGACAGCTACGATAGGAAGCGCCATGGGCGCGTCACTCCTTCAAGTTAAGGGCGGGTTGGGACTGCACCACGCAGCCCGGCGAGGATCCCGCCAGCGTCACAGGATAGCAGACGAACGTCTCTACCCGTGCGCATACCCAGCTCGGCTCCCGGAACATCATCGAGCAGCAATCCGTCCGAGTTCAGCACCACGTCGGGAACGAACACGACAGACGCCTCCGGCACGGCCGTTATCGCTGGTAGCAGGTCTGCTGCGGTCAGCAGACCTGTGACACTCACGTTCCCGCCGAAGAAGCGGTTCTCCACCGCAAGCACGGAGACGACCGACGGGTCAGCGCCGAGATCGTTCAAGGCGTGCTGAAGCACCGGGGCGAACAGCGTGCCCGATACGAACGCCACGGCAGAACCCGCGGTCTTGACGGCTCCGAGCGCAGCGGCGAGCTCTTCACGCGACTCGGCGATCTCATCGGTGAAGCTGCGTACCATCCCGATGCCGTTCTCGTACTGAGGATAGTCGTCGTAGGCGGCTTCGGCGGGAACCTCCGCTTTGGCATTGAGATAGAACTCATCGGCGAGATGGACCCACGTCACACCGTCACGCTCACGGGACGCCTCCTGCCACGCCGCCACTTGCGCGATCACCGCGCGCGAGGCTTCCGGGCTCTCAAACGACTCGGAGAAGCGCTGCTGATGGCGCGTGTAGCCCAGCGGCACGATGCCGACCGAAAGCACGCCTTCTCGCTCGGCCAACCAAGTGAGCGTCTCGTCGAGCACCGCGCCGTCGTTGACGCCGGGAACGAGCACGATCTGCGTGTGTAGGTCGATGCCGGCGTCGAGCAACTGGTCGAAGCGTTTGAGCGCGCGGTCCTGCTTGGCGCACACGAGCTCGGCCCTGACATCTGGATCGATCGCGTGGATGGACACGTAGAGCGGCGAGAGGTGCTGCTCGGCGATGCGCGCAACGTCTTCAGGTGTGAGGTTGGTGAGCGTGATGAAGTTGCCTTGGAGAAACGACAGGCGGAAGTCGTCATCTCGAAGGTAGAGGGCACGGCGTAGGCCCTTGGGCAACTGCGTCATGAAACAGAATGTGCAGCTGTTGCGGCAGGTGCGCACGCCGTCGAACACCGTCTCGGTAAACGAAAGCCCCCACGGCTCGCCCGGCTCTCGGCTGAGGACGAACTCCTCCATGATGTTTCCGGGCTTGACGACCTGAAGGCTGACGGCATCGTCGTCGGCGAGCCACTGCCAGTCGATGATGTCTCGCACTCGCTCGCCTTGCGCGGCGAGGATCACGTCATCGACCTCTATGTAGGCGCGTGCTGCGGGGCTACCCGGCTCCACCGCCGACACCACTCCCCCCCTTGAAGCGACGGGGATGCGTTCGCCGTAGTTCGGACGAGCCACGTGCGCGCTCACGCGATCGCCTCGATGGCGCGGATGACGCCCCGCATCTGCTCGTCGGGCGTCGACGCGCCTGCAGTGACTCCCACAGACTCGGCTCCCTCGAACCACTCCGGTTCCAGATCGTCTGCCGTCTCAACGTGATGGACCTTGGTGTTGACCGCCGAACAGATCTCGGCGAGGCGCGTGGTATTGCCTGAGTTGTGTCCGCCAACAACGATCATGACGTCGACGGTTTCTGCGAGCTCTCCTGCGGACTGCTGCCGCTTCCCTGTCGCTGAGCAGATGGTGTTGAAAACGCGGACCTCGCTTGCACGCGGCATGATGGCTTCGACCACTTCGTTGAGGCGCCTGAGCGACTGGGTGGTCTGGACGACGACGCCGACGCGCCGAGACGGCATGCGGGAGGGCACCTCCCCCGCCGACGAAACGACGATCGCCTCGCCACCGGCATGCGCCATGATTCCCTCGACCTCGGGGTGGTCGGCCTCGCCGACGATCACAACGGTGTAGCCGCCTCGCTTGAGCTCCTCGGCTGCCTCATGAGCCTTGCTCACGTGCGGACAGGTGGCATCGACGACGTTGAGGCCCTTCTTGCGTGCCGCGTCGATGATGGCAGGTTCCACACCATGGCTGCGGATGACGAGCGTGCCGGTCGGCGCTTCGTCGAGCGTGCTGGCAACCTCCACGCCGCACTCGCGCAGCGCGGTGACGGCCTGTGGGTTATGGATGAGCGGGCCGAGGGTGTGCACCGGAACGCCGCTTTCCGCGGCCTCCTCGGCGAGCTTGAGTGCTCTCTCAACGCCGTAGCAGATGCCTGCGTAGCGTGCGACTTCAACGCGCATATCAGGTCGCTCCTTCTGCATCGTCTCGGGCTTGTGTGACGCGGCGCATGATCTCTGCGGTCATTGCCGCCGTGCGTTCCTTGCGACCGCCTTCGGCGAAATCACCGGGAAACACCGGCAGGCCGTAGGAGACGGTCACGCGCGGGAAGCGCGGGATCATCGCGCCGGCTGGCAGCGCACGGTCGGTACCCGTGATGCCCACCGGTACGACCGGAACGCCGGCGCGCATCGCGATGAACGCCACACCTGAGTGAGCCTCTCCGCCCGCGGCGGCTCCTGAGCGTTGCCGAGTTCCCTCGGGAAACATGCCCACCGGTTCGCCGAAAGAAAGCAGGTCGGTGGCTCGCTGGATGGCCTCTCGATCAGCGGCGCCTCGTCTGATCGGGAACACCCAGACTTTTGGGAGAAGCCAGGCGAGGAATCCACCCGCGAACAACTCGTGCTTGGCGATGAAATGCGTCTCTCGCGGCGTGGCGCACCACAGAAGCAGCGGGTCGAGATAGCTCACGTGGTTTCCTGCGAGGATGTATCCGCCGGACGCCGGGAGGTTCTCTTCGCCGAGGATTCGCGTGCGATAGGCGGCGAGCATGAGTCTGGCGAGGGTGGCTCTGAGGAATCGGGCCAGCCTCCAGGGCGGGGCGCCGGGTCCCGTGGCGCGCACGGCGAGATTCGGGCTGCTCACGCCCGGCGCTCTTCGGCCAGCCCGGCGATGCGCGAGACGACTTCGTCGAGGGTGAGTCCCGTGGTGTCGAGCTCGATGGCGTCACGGGCGGGCACGAGCGGCGAGTGATGGCGGGTGGAGTCGGCGGTATCGCGTCTGAGCAGGGCATCGTGTACGCCGGCCGCGTCGACGATGAGCCCGCTGGCAACCTGCTGGGCTACTCGGCGACGGGCCCGCTCCTCAGGCGAGGCGGTGAGGAACACCTTGAGCTCAGCATCGGGGAACACGACAGTGCCGATGTCGCGACCTTCGACCACCACATCGTCGGTGCCGCCTATGGCTCGCTGCTGTGCGACCATGGCTTCACGGACGAGTGGCAGGCGCGCGACAGCACTCACGGCGTCGTCGACGCGGGGTGAACGGATCTCTTCAGTGACGTCGTGCCCGGCGATCAGAACGCTCGACGGCAACGTAGCACCGGGCTCGTGCCCGAACGTCACCTCGTCGTCCAGCGCGATCTTCGCCACGGCCGTGTCATCGGTGAGCGCGACGTTGTTCTGAAGCGCGCGATAGGCGACGGCACGGTACATGGCGCCCGTGTCGAGGTAGTGGAATCCGAGCCGGCCAGCGACGAGCTTGGCCACGGTGGACTTGCCCGAACCCGCGGGGCCGTCGATTGCGATGATCATGGCGGTGTGCCAACTTCCGTGCGGAGGCGGTGTGCGCGCAGTATCGTATCACGCGCTCAAGCGACCTCTTACGCCTACTGTGAACGCAGGGACTCGAGGTCGTCGGCGAAGCCCGGATAGCTCACTGATACCGCGTCGAAGCGTAGCACCTCAACGGGACCGTCTGCCACGAGACCGGCGACCGCCCAGGTCATCGCGAGGCGGTGGTCACCGAGCGAATCCAGCGTCGCGCCGTGCAACGGCGTGGGCCCGTTGACCACGATCGTGTCGCCCTCCACCGAAACCTGCGCTCCGAGCGCAGTCAGTCCCGAGACAATCGCTTCGAGGCGGTCCGACTCCTTGACGCGCAGCTCCCCCACGCGCTCGAAGCGGGTCTCGCCGTGCGCCTGCGTGGCGATGAGCGCCAAGATCGGAACCTCGTCGACGAGCGTTGGCACTTCCGCTGCGCTCACAGACGTCGCGGTGAGCCGTGGCGTGTGCTTCGTGACGATCGCCCCGAACCGCTCGCCGTCCGTTTCGGGCCACGGCACCACTTCGACGCGCGCACCCATGCGTTCTATCACGCGCAGAAAGCCCGTCCTGGTCTCGTTGAGAGAGACCCCGGGCAGCGAAATCTTGCTACCCGAGACGAGTAGTGCAGCTGCCACGAGGAACGCAGCTGACGAGGGGTCCCGCGGCACGACGATCTCTCCGGGGCTTTCCGGGGTAACCGGTCCGGTGACAGAAGCTGCGTGGCGCGCCGGATCCAGGTACACGGTCACCCCGAACTCGGGCAGCATGCGCTCGGTGTGGTCGCGGCTCGGCGAGGGTTCGCTGACGCGCGTGACTCCGAGCGCACGCAAGCCGGCAAGCAGCACGGCGCTCTTGACCTGCGCCGAGGCGACCGGCGAGACGTAGTCGATGGGGTGAAGGGCGGCATTGCCGTGAACGATGACCGGCAGCGTTCCTCCCTCGGTCGCGGTGAAGCGTGCGCCCATCTGCTCCAGCGGCGCCATGACGCGCCGCATTGGGCGCCGCGACAGCGACTCGTCGCCGCGCAAGGTGACCTCCGTGGGCCACCCGGCTAGCAGGCCCATGAGGAGCCTTACGGTCGTTCCGCTGTTGCCGCAGTCGATGTCCACGCCCCACGGCAGCGGGCAGCTACTCCCCCAGCCGGCGACCTGCCCGGCAAGCGACCCGTCGGGCTGCTCGGCGAGCTCGACTCGCGCTCCGAGCTCGCGCACCGCACCGATCGTGGAGCGGACGTCGGCCGAGTCGAGCACGCCGCGCAAAGTGGTCGTTCCATCCGCCAGCGCGGAGAAGAGCACGGCGCGGTGCGACATCGACTTGTCACCAGGCACGTGCACCTCACCGGTGAGCGGCACAGACCCTGGTCCGAAGGTGCGGTTCACGCGTCCTCCCCGGTGGCGGCGAGCGGTGTCAGACGTGGTTCGTACCCGCGAGCGATGAGATCGCGTGAGAGCGCGCGGAGATCGCCTTCATCGGTGAGTACGAGGATGAGCACGGCGCTGTCCTCGCTCTGGTGATCGATGTCGATACCTTCGATATTCCCACCCGCCCGCGATACTGCTCCGGTGATCTCGGCCACGACGCCGGGACGGTCGAGCATCGGCACCGCGAGCTCAGTGAGCTGCGCGGTGGCTGGCACCCACTGCGCGGGCAGCGAGCGCCGCACCTCGGCGGCCGATTCGAGCCAGGCGCGGATCGCACTCGCGTCGCGATTCCGAACGAGCTGCTCGAAGCCGGCAAGCCGGCCGCGCAGCTCCTCGAGTCCTTCCGTCAACGCATGGGCGTTGTCGAGGCAGATGCCGGTCCACAGCTCGGAGCTGCCGGCTGCGATGCGCGTGGTGTCCTTGAAGCCGCCTGCGGCCAGACGCATCAGCTCGCCGCTCTCGCCCGAGTGCGCCGAGGCGAGGTCGACGAGCGCTGCCGCGGTGACGTGGGGTACATGGCTCACGATGGCCACCGCCTCGTCGTGCGACGCGGCGTCGACCGATATCACGCGCGCGCCGATTGCGCTCACGAGGGCGTGCAGGTCCGAGTAGACGTCCGGATCGGTGTCGCTGGCAGGCGTGAGCAGCCAGTACGCGCCGTCGAAGAGATCGGCGCGCGCTGCAGTCACGCCGCTTCGCTCGCTGCCAGCCATCGGGTGTCCGCCAAGGAAGCGCGATGGGTCGGGCAGCGCCATCTCGGCGGCCGCGATCACACCGGCCTTGGTCGAGGCCACATCGGTCACGACGCCGCGGAAACCAGCGTCGCCGAGCCGCTGCAGCCAGTTGGAGACGACACGGGCGGGCGTCGCAAGCACCACGAGATCGGCGCCGTCTTCGGAGAGCCACGCTGCAGCGCCGAGCCCGTCGGCCAAGGACGCCTCGTCGACGATTCCGTGGTCGAGCGCGTACGTGAGCGCCGCCACGTCGACGTCGATACCCACGACCTTCGGGGCGTCGTCGAGACGCTTGATCGCTGCTGCGATCGATCCGCCGATGAGCCCGACTCCTACGATGGCTACGCTGCGAAATCCTCCGGGAGCGCTCACAGGTCCACCCCGAGGTGTTTGCCTTCGAGAGCGATGAGCGGGCGGATACCGTTCATCAGCGCCGAGAAGTCCGCAGGGGTGAGCGATTGCGGGCCGTCGCACTTGGCGCGCTCCGGCTGCGGGTGGACTTCGATCATGAGACCGTCGGCGCCAGCCGTGACCGAAGCGCGCGACATGGGAGCGATGAGGTCTCGGCGGCCCGTGGCGTGCGACGGGTCGGCGATGACCGGCAGGTGCGTGAGCTGCTTGAACGCGGCGACGGCCGCCAGGTCCAGGGTGTTGCGCGTGTATGTCTCAAACGTGCGGATGCCTCGTTCGCAGAGGATGACGTCGCGGTTGCCACCCTTGAGCAGGTACTCCGCCGCAGACAGGGTCTCCTCGATCGTCGCGGCCAGACCACGCTTGAGCAGGACCGGTTTGCGCATGCGCCCGAGCTCTTCGAGCATCATGAAGTTCTGCATGTTGCGCGCGCCCACCTGCAGCACGTCAGCCCACTCGGCGACGGTCTCGGCGTCGCGCACGTCGAGCACCTCCGTGACGACAGGAAGGTCGACCGAGTCGCCGGCAGCGCGCAGGAGCTTGAGTCCCTCAAGACCCATGCCTTGGAAGGCGTACGGGCTCGAGCGCGGCTTGTATGCGCCACCCCGGATCATCGTGGCACCGGCCGCGGCTGCATCACGCGCGACGCCGAGCATCTGCTCCTCTGACTCGATGGAGCATGGGCCCGCCATCACCGCGAACGCTCCCCCGCCCACCACCGATCGCCCGATGCGGATGACGGTGTCCTCCGGCTGAAACTCGCGCGTGACGAGCTTGAAGGGCTTCAGGACGCGGATGACTTCCTGAACGCCGGGAAGACCCTCAAGTTCGAGCGCATAGACGATCTCACGCTCTCCCACCACGCCGATGATCGTCTTGACCTCACCGGTGGACAGATGCGCCTCGGCACCTGCCTCGCGGAGCAGCTCGACGACATGGTCTATGGACTCCTGGGACGCGTGGTCCCGCATGACTACCAGCATGGTGACTCCTCTGTTCGCGTTCGCTCTCGGTCCGTTGCGGGTCAATCCTGCTCCCCGTCGCGGCCGGGCGGTTCGCCTAGAGCGAGCCCAGTTTGGCGACGACCGCCTCGAAGGCGGCAATGGTCGCGCGAGTGTCTTCTGGAGTACCGATACCCACTCGCAATGCCGGCGCGGTCCCGAAATCGCGAACGATGACTCCTTCAGTCAGCAGCGCGTCGAACACTTCGACCGGCCTCTCCGTGTGCAGGTACACGAAGTTCGTTTCCGACGGCACGTAGGAGATGCCGAGCCGATCGAAGCACGAATACAGATAGGTCTTCTGCTCTTGGTTCTCGTCGCGACGGCGCGCGACCTCGGCCTGGTCGGACAGCGAGTAGTACGCTCCGACCTGAGCCACGGTGTTGACGTTGAACGGCTCGCGCACCTTGTTCACGGCGTCGATAAGCTCAGCCGGCATGACGCCGTAGCCGACTCGCGCACCGGCGAGCGAGTAGATCTTGGAGAAGGTGCGCAAAACGGCGATTCGACCATCCGCCGAGAAGAACTCGAGTCCGTCGGGGAACTCATCGTCGGTCACGTATTCGAAGTACGCCTCGTCGATGACGACGAGTACGTGGTCTGGCACAGCGGCGATGAACGAGGTGAAGGCGGCACGGGTGTAGATGGTGCCGGTGGGGTTATTCGGGTTGCAGAGGAATAGCAGCTTCGTGCGATTGGTGATCGCCGCGAGCATCGCGTCGAGATCGTGCACCTCGCCGCCGGCGAGCGGCACACGCACGGCGGTCGCGCCCATGAGCTGCGTCACCATGGGGTAGACGACGAAGCTCGGCCAAGGAAACACGCATTCGTCACCAGGTCCGAGCACGCACTGAGCGATAATCCGCAGCAGTTCGTTGCTGCCGTTGCTGACGACTACGTTGGCCGCGTCGACGCCGAGGTGCTCGCCAAGCCTCCTGCGCAGCGCGCGAGCCGACCCGTCGCTGTAGGTGTTGAGACGAGGAAGCACGGTCTGCATCGCCTCAACGGCGAGCGGGAACGGTCCGTAGGGGTTCTCATTGCTTGAGAGCTTCCGGATGACATCCTTGCCGGACTTCGCGCGGACTTCGCTCACGCGCAGACCAGGAGCGTAGGGGCGCATCGGCGCCAGCTCCGGTCGTATGAGCGCGTCCCAGTCCATCGGGTCTCCTCGGCATCGGCGCCGCGTACTGGCGCTCCTGAGTGTGCCGACGATTGTCGCAGGTCAAGCGCGCGCGGGCAAGCATCCGAGGCGACGATCTCGACGCGGCCGCGCCCCGATGATGCCCCCGGGCGCTCAGCCTTGCACGTACTCCTCGAGCATCCCGTGACCGTCGACGACCCGAACCGTCGCGAGCTGCGCGTTGTGGACGTGGAACGCCCACACATCTGTCGTGGACAGGCCGAGCAGGTGCACGAGCATGGCGCGCACGACCCCACCGTGGGCAACCACCGCCGCGCGGCCACCGGACGCGACGAGCTCATCGGCGATCTGCGCGACGCGACGCTCGATCGAGCCGCGCGACTCACCGTTGGGCGCGACAGGCTCCTCGGCCGAGCGGTAGTTGAACGGGATGCCGGCCTCGGAGATCTCCTGGTACGTCATGCCCTCGGCGTCACCGAAGTGCAGTTCGGCGAGGCGCTTGTCGATGCGAAGCGGCACGCGTGCGAGTTCGGCCGCCGCGAGCGCGACGCTATGCGCCCGGCGAAGCGGGCTCGTCCAGATGGCGTCGGGGCCAAACGCGACGATCTCTCCGGGCAGGCGTGCGGCCTGGAGCAGGCCCTCAGGGGTGAACGCCGAATCCCCGCGACCGACGAAACGTCCGCTGACGTTTGCCTCGGTCTCCGGGTGGCGCACGATGATCAGGGTTGTCTCTCTCATGCGGCTCACACTACCAGTGCAAACGCCGCGAAGAGAAGCGCCTCGGTCAGGAGCACGCTGGCACCCATCACGTCGCCGGTCACTCCGCCGAAACGCAGCGACAGGACGTGGGGAATGGCAAGCGCCATGGCCAGCCCCAGGACACCGAGCACTGCGCCCGTCAGGCCGAAGCCGACCACCATGCCGAGGAGGGCGACCGCCAGCACCAGGGCCGCGACCGCCCCCGAGAACCACGACGGCACGCCCATGACCGAGCGGCCCAACCCGCCCGGACGGGCTGGCTTACCGAACCAGGCGGCCGCGGTGGCTGAGAACCGCGCGAGCACGGGAACCACGAGCAGCGGTAGCTGGTGGGGGGCGACGAGAATCGCCCAGATCGCGAGAACTTCGAGGATCGCCACAAGAGCCACAGCCGTGGCGCCGAAGGCACCGGTGTGGCTGTCTGACATGATCTCGAGGCGGCGCGCCTCGTCATGCGAGCCCCAGTAGCCATCGGCCACGTCTGCGAGCCCGTCCCAGTGCAGAAGGCGCGTGAGGAGCGCCCATGCGATGACGACGAGCACGCTGAGGACGCCCGTCGCGGCGGCAGTCAGCGGAAGCAGCTGGACGACCTTCACGATGCCATAGCCGCAGGCACCTACCAGGACGCCGACAGCCGGGAACCAGCCTGCGACCTGCGTCGCGCCTTCCTCAGGCCAGCGTGCCGGAGTTCGGATCGCTGTGAGGAGCGAGACCGCGAGCCCCGCATCGCGAATGGGCTTGAACGCAGCCATCTTCGCTACTCAGCCGCCCCGTCGACGCCGGCTTCGGCAAAGGTAGCCATGCCCGACATCATGCAGCACGCCGAATCGATGATGCCCATGGCAAGCGCCGCCCCCGTGCCCTCACCGAGGCGCATGTCGAGGTCGAGGACCGGCTCGAGGCCGATGAAGTCGAGGAGCACCCTGTGTCCCGGCTCGACCGACAGGTGAGACGGGAGCACATACTCGCGCGCCATGGGGCAGAGCTCGAGCGCGGCAAGCGTCGCTGCACCCGAGATGAAGCCGTCGCTGACGACTGCAACACCCTCCTCGGCACCGCCGATGACGATGCCGGCCAGGGCGGCGATCTCGAGCCCGCCGACGGCAGCCAGCACGCCAAGCGCGTCGAGGTCGGCAACGCGGTTGACCGCGAGCGCGCGACGCACCACGGATGCCTTGTGAGCGACGCCGGCGTCGTCGAGCCCGGTGCCACGGCCCACGATAGCTTCCGGCTCGGCGCCGGTGTAGGCGGCGGTCAGGGCCGCTGCCGCGGTCGTGTTGCCGATGCCCATCTCGCCTGTGCCGATCAGTGTGTAGCCACGCTCGGCCGCCTCGCGGGCCGCCTCCACGCCGACGAGCACCGCCTGCGCGCACTGCTCGCGAGTCATGGCCGGGCCGAGTGCCATGTTCTCGGTGCCGTGGGCGACGTTCATGTGGCGCACGCCCACGAAGTCCGAGATGTCGCGGGCCACACCCACGTCGAACACGGTGACGTCAGCGCGGACGCTACGCGCCATCTGGTTGATCGCCGCGCCCTGCGCCATGAAGTTAGCGACCATCTGCCACGTGACGTCTTGCGGAAACGGCGAGATGCCTTCTTCGACTACGCCATGGTCCCCGGCCATCAGCAGGATCGTCTTCGTGTCGACCTTGGGGTGGTCGGTCCCTTGGATGCAGGCGATCTGAGCGGCAAGGGTCTCGAGGCGCCCGAGTGCACGAGGTGGTTTCGTCAGGTTGTCGAGTCGCTCCCACGCGCGCACTTCTGCTGCGGGCTCAGTGGGTGTAACGGAGAAGATGACAGCTGCGAGCTGGTCTTCGAAGGTGAAGTCCGTTGTCACGGGGCGTTCCTTTCGATGCTTCGACGGTAACGACTGACGAGGAACGGTGGCGGGAAGCGCTTACAGAAGAGCCTAGTCCTCGGGCCACAGGGCGGTGCGCGGAAGCGAGCCAAGGTCGAGAAGACGGCCCGCAATCGCCAGATACGAAGCCAGCGCGCCGTCGATGAGCCTTCTGTTGGCGCGTCCGAGCTCATCTCGGAAGAGCCGGCCTGTAGCGTAGGCAGGAACGACGCTCGATCCGACCTCGTTGGTGACGACGATGGTGTCACCGCTGCGACACAGAAGCGCATCGACCACGTTGCCCATGGCGATACCTACGCCAGCCTCGAGCTGCGGGGGCAGTTCATCCGCGTGGACCATGTCTGCGCCATCGGCAGCGGACTCCCACACCTCGAGCATGACGCGACCGAGACACGTGCCGAGACAGTCGACGACGAGCAGATCGCCCTCGGAAAGGTCGGCGATCCAACTCAGCGAGTCCTCCGCCTCGATCACAGCGAACGTCGAAGGCCTGTCGGCCTGATGGCGAGCGATCCTCTCGGTCATCTCGCTGTCCGACGCCGAGCCGAAGACGACGACCGTGACGGGCTGCCCGTCGCGGTGGCGCGCCGCCGCGAGCTCCTGCGCCGCGCGGGACTTGCCGCTGCGCGCGCCACCGGTGATCACGACGAGCGCCATCAGTGTGCCGCCTTGTCCATACCTACCGCATGACGCAGCGCTTCGACTTCGTCTTCGGATAGGTGGCGCCACGACGCGCGGCTCAGGTCGCCGAGGTCCACCGGGCCGAAGCTCGCACGGTGCAGTTCGAGCACGGGGTGGTGGATTTTGGAGAACATGCGGCGCACCTGCCGCTTGCGACCTTCGCTGATAGCGATCTCCACGAAGGTGGTGGTACCTGAGGAGCGAAGCGATCGCACCCTTGCCGGCGCCGTCATCCCATCGTCGAGGGAGACGCCTTCGCGGAGTCTGTCGAGTTCGGCCTCCATGGCGCGCCCGTCGATCAACGCGCGGTAGACCTTCTCGACATGCCACTTGGGGTGCAGGAGGCGATGGGCGAGCTCACCGTCGGTCGTGAAGAGCAGAAGCCCGGTGGTGTCGTAGTCCAGACGGCCGACAGGGAACAGCCCCGGGTTGTCTTTGAGCGGTATCAGCGTAGCGACGGTCATGCGCCCCTGGGGGTCGCTCATCGTGGTGATGACGCCCGCCGGCTTGTTCAGGGCGATGTAGACGGGGTTCTCGGCGATGCTGATCTCTCGGCCGTCTACGGTCACGACGTCGACCGCAGGGTCGACCTTGGAGCCGAGTTCGCCTGTGACGACGCCGTTGACGCACACGCGTCCGGCCGTCATGAGGTCCTCGCTCCCCCGCCGCGACGCAGCACCGGCACGGGCCAGGAACTTCTGGAGCCGCATCGGCACTATGCGCTCTTCGTTCTGGGACGCGCCGTCCTTGGGACGTGGCGAATCGTTTGGAGGAGTAGTCATGGTGATCAGTCGACCAGTTCCAGGTCGTCTTCGGCTACGTCCTCGGCGCCGAAGATGGGGCCGCTGCCGGTGGACAGGCGCTCTCGAATCGCGTGCTCGGTCTCCTTGTCGGGCGCGAACTCGGCGAGCGGCGGCAGCTCGCTTAAGTCCTTGAGACCGAACTTCTCGAGGAAGTTGCGCGATGTCCCGTACAGAATCGCGTTGCCGAGGTTCTTATCCCGTCCGACTTCACGCACGAGGCCCTTCTCCACGAGCGAGGAGATGACCCCCTCGCTGTTGACACCACGAACGGCGTTGACTCCCCCACGCGTAACGGGCTGGTGGTAGGCCACGACCGCAAGGGCCTCGAGCGCCGCCTGCGAGAGGCGCCGGGTGTCCCACGAGAGCACGTACGTCTCGATGACGTCGTGATGCGCGGGGTGCGTGTAGAAGCGCCACCCGCCCGAGACCTCTCGGAGCTGGAAGCCGCGCTCGGTCTCGCGGTACTCCTCGGCCATGTCGGCGAGCGTCTCCTCGACATCTCCTGGCGAGGCGTCGATCACCTTGGCCAAGCGCACTGCGGAGACGGGTTCGTCGGAGACGAAGAGCAGCGCCTCGAGCGAGCCGCGCAGAAGAGTGACGTCGGTCATGGTGCTACTCCCTATCCTCAGGAAGCCCGCGTCGCGCGGCTTCCGCTTCATCGATGTGGGTGACCATGATCTCGCCGAACAAGACGTCTTGGGTGATGTCGGCCAGGCCACGCTTGTAGAGCTCGAGTATGGCCAGGAATGTGACCACGATGATCTCGGGTGTCATATCTCCGTCAAGCAGGTCGCTGAAGCGCGAGGTGCCGAACCGCACGAGCTTGCGGTGGACACTCTCGGCATGAAGCTCGAGCGAGATGGGCATCGAGGCCACGTGCTCGGCCTCGAGCAAGAACACCTCGCGCTTGTGGATGAGGTCGGCGCACACGACGGCCAGGCCGTGCAGCGTCAGGCCCTCGAGGTAGTCGGGCATCAGTCCGAGGAACTCGGCTTCCAGACCCGCCTGACGCGGGTGCATGCGGTCCTCGGCCTCCATGCGCGCGGCCAGTTCCAGCGAGGCGTTCTTGAACTGCTTGTAGGCCAGAAGGCGTGCCACGAGCAGATCGCGCGCCTCGTCGGGAGAGAGATCGTCGAGCTCGTCGCCGAAGTACTGCTCCTCCTTCGGCAGGAGCGAAGACGCCTTGATCTCGAGCAGTGTCGCCGCGACGAGCAGGAAGTCGCTTGCCACGTCGAGGTCGAGGTCGTCCATGCGGTCGATGAACGCGAGGTACTGGTCAGCGACGTCGGTGATCGAGATGGCCGCCACATCGAGCTTCTGCCTCGAGACGAGGTGCAGCAGCAGGTCGAACGGACCCTCGAATATGTCAGTCCTGACGGTGTAGCTCACGGCTTGGCTTCCGCCTACTCGGCGAGGTAGGACGGAGCGGAGGACTCGCGTGCCGTGTTGGCATCACGCACCTTCACGCCGGCGGACAGCTCGGTGCGCTCGTCGATGCCGATGAGCTCGCGCACGGTGGCGACGACCTCGCCGGTCACCGGGCGGGCGCGGGCAGCACCGCGTGCGAGCACGTCCCAGGCGAAGCCCGGGATTGCTGCCAGCTCGGCGCGGCGTGCCTGGAACGGCGCGAAGTACTCGACGAGGTCTTCAGCGAGCTTGCGCTTGTGCATGACGCAGCCGCACTCCGCAGAGCGGCAGCAGCCGTCCCACTCGGCGATCTCATCGGCGGGCGCGAAGAGCTTGTGGACCTGGTGGAGCGGGCAGATATCCGGATCGCCCGGATCGGTCTTGAGCTTGCGCGCCGGGTCGGTCACAAACGACATGACCTTCTTGCGCATGACATCGGGCTCGTCGGAGATGTAGATCGAGTTGCCGTAGCTTTTCGACATCTTGCGCCCGTCGGTGCCGGGAACCCGGGCACCTTCCTTGGCGATGATTGCCTGGGGCTCGGTGAGGTAGTCGCCGTAGGCGTTGGAGAAGCGGCGGACGATCTCGCGCGTGAGCTCGAGGTGCGGGAGCTGGTCCTCGCCAACCGGCACCACATCGGCTCGCACGATGGTGATGTCGGCGCTCATGAGCAGCGGGTAGAGGAAGAAGCCGGCGTTGCCGAGGTCCTTGTCGGTGACCTGCTCCTTCTGCTCCTTGTAGCTCGGGACGCGCTCGAGCCACGGCATGGGCGTCACCATGGAGAAGTACAGGTTCAGCTCGCCCACTTCGGGGATGTCGGACTGGCGGTAGATCGTGCAGACATCCGGATCCAGGCCCGCGGCGCACCAGTCGAGCACCATCTCCTCGGTGGACTGGCGGATGTCGCTGGGGTCGGCCCAGTGCGTGGTGAGCGCATGCCAGTCGGCGATGAAGTAGTAGGCGTCGAAGTCGTGCTGGAGGGCCAGCATGTTCTGCAGGTTGCCGAACCAGTGCCCGATGTGGAGTTTGCCGGTCGGGCGGTAGCCGGTGACGGTGCGTTTCTTGGTCATAGCGAGGGAGAGTCCCCTTTGGACGTGGTGGAAACGAATGCGAGAATGATACCGCAGGCGGCGGATTCGGCGATTCTACGATCCGGCGGGCGGGGTTTCGGCGACACAGCGGCCTAGCCCGGGAGCAGCAGGCTCATGATCGGATAGACCGTGTACTTGAAGTACGCTCCGATCGGATCCAGACCGGGGATGAGGGTCGGCAGCACCCACAGAAGCGCGATGAGCACCACGAAGGAGTAGCGCTGGATCTGGTACCAGCCACGCATGGCGCTGTCCGGCAGGAACATCGGCACGATGCTCGAACCGTCGAGCGGCGGGATCGGCAGCAGGTTGAAGAACATGAGCACGAGGTTGGTCAACGTGAGCGTGTAGCCCACGAGGCTCATCCAGTACCAGACGTTGGGCGCCGCGTTGTACAGCGGCACCGCGAGCCATGCCAGCGCCGCGCCGACGAGCGCCAGCACCAGGTTGGCGGCAGGACCGGCGAATCCTGTGATGACCTCGCCCTTGCGCAGGTTCTTGAAGTACATCGGGTTGTACGGCACCGGCTTGGCATAGCCGAAGATAGGCCCGCCCGACGCGTACATGAGCAGCGGAAGCAGCACGCTGCCGAACGGGTCCATCGATTTGATCGGGTTCAGCGTGAGGCGCCCGGCGTTCTTCGCGGTCGGGTCGCCGAGGCGGTAGGCCGCGTAGCCGTGCATGAACTCGTGGAAGGTGATCGACGGAATGAGTAGCACGAGCCAAAGAATCGTCTGCGGATCGAATCTCAAGAGTGGTCCTTTCGCTGGCCGATGAGGCCGTCGTTTCGGGCGAGCCGGCGCAGGTTCGCCAGTTCCGCTTTGCGACCAACGGCACGACCGTCCAAGCGGTCTTCGAGGGCTCGCGCAAGTATAGCCGAGAAGGATGGTGACGGCGTGGCGCCCATGGCGATCAGGTCCGCCCCTGATACGGCCGCCGTCATCACAACGAGTTCTGTGTAGAAGCGTTCGATGCGGCCCCGCGCCGTAGAGTCTCCCGCGGCCCACAGGCACACCACCGTCTCGGCGGGCAGCGGCTCGAGCAGGCGGTACAGCCTGCTGTCGCGCATGCCGCGCCGGTCTGTGAGATCCCGGAGCAGCGCGTCTCGGTGCTCAGCAAGCACGAGTGCTGCCCCGGCGTGTTCGCGACCGATTCGCAGGTGCCGCAACCAGCGCTCGGCCGAGACGCGCGAACTGCCATCGACGAGTGCTGCAAGCAAGAGCGTACGGCGCGACACCGGACGCTTGAACAGCGGTTCCAAAGCGATGCGCGCCTCGTCGGCCGCCGCCACCGCGGTCAGCGCGTCGACAGGCGAGACGTCGGCGGGCAGAAGCTCGGCCAGCGCGCCAAGTTCACGGAGACGCCCGAGCGCACGGGCCGGCGACTCCTCATCAAGGATGCCGAGCAGCTCCTCGCGAATCCTGGATCCCGATACCTCGTCCAGCATGCCGATCTCAACCGCCTGGCGAGCCAGCGCCTCGGTGGACGGGTCCATAAGGAATCCGTAGCGCTGCTCGAACCGGGCCGCCCGCAGAACGCGCGTCGGGTCGTCGACGAATGACAGCGCGTGCAGTACGCGAACGGTCTTGCCGTCCAGATCGCGCAGCCCGCTGAACGGGTCTGCAATCGCACCGAAGCACGCGGGTTCGAGGCACGCAGCCAGCGCGTTAATCGTGAAGTCGCGTCGGAACAGGTCCTGGCGCAGCGACGATCGCTCGACGGTCGGCAGGGCTCCTGGCTTGGTGTAGTACTCGGTGCGCGCACTGGCGATGTCGACGTGGAAGTCGCGGGAGAACGCGATGACGGCGGTGCCGAAGCGACGGTGCACCTTGAGCCGCACGCCGTGAGCCTGCGCGAACGCCTCGGCGAACGAGACGCCGTCGCCCTCAACCACCACGTCGATGTCGAGGTTGGGCCGTCCCAGCAGCATGTCGCGAACGAAGCCGCCCACCACATGTGCGCGCAGCCCGCGCTCGTCGGCGAGCGTGCCCAGGTCGCGCACGACCTGCCGAGCCTCAGGTGGCAGCGAGTCGATGCCGGAAAGGAACCGAGTGGTTGCCTCTGGCGCTGCGCGCGAAAGGCGACGGTCGACGTAGGCGTCGCCGTGCTCGGCGCGCAGCACGTCTTTGCGCGTGACGATGCCGACCATTCGACCGTGCTCCACGACAGGGACCCTGCCGATGCCGCGCGATGCCAGCAGGCGTTCGAGCTCGTGCACGTCGGTGTCGGGTGGGACGGTCAGCACGTCGCGCGACATGAAACCCGTGACGGGCGCATGGTCGAGGCCATGACGTGTCGCCTTGTCGGCGTCCTTGCGCGTTACGAGTCCGAGGAGCGTGTCGCCGTCTACGATCGGCAGGCCGCCGTGCCCCCAGCGGGCCATGAGCACGCCGGCGTCGTGCATGGTCGCGTCGGCGGATACGCCGCGCACCGGGTGCGACATGACGTCGACGGCGCGCAGCGGCGGGTGCACCACCGCACGGAGCGCCTCGCGTACGAGCGCGAGCACGTCGTCGGGATCCTTATCGCGAAAGCTCGCCGAAGCGGCCTGTGCGTGGCCGCCGCCGCCGATGCGGGCCATCGCTGCCCCCACGTCGACCTCGGCGAGTCTGCTGCGCGCAACCACCTGCGTTCGACCGGGCATGCTCACGACGGCAAGCGCGACGCGAAAGCCCATGTCTTCGACGACGTAGTGCGTCAACACGCCGGCTGAGTCCACGTACTCCTCCGCGCTGGCCGTGCCCACGGCGATCTTCTGCCCGTTAACGTCCCACGTCTCCAGGGAGGCCGTGAGCTGCCCGAGCAGGTCGCGCTGACCCACGTCGAGCGTACGCGTGAGGTAGTCGTTGAGCACTTCGATGTCGGCGCCCTGGCCCATGAGCCAAGCTGCTGCCTGCGCGTCGAAAACCGTCGTCCCGGGATAGGTCAACGATCCCGTGTCCTCATGGATGCCGAGCAACATGACGCTGGCCTCCAGTGGCGTCAGGTCGCATCCCCGCTCCTTGAGCGCGTGCACGAGGATCGACGTGGTGGCGCCGCAGTCCACGGAGCGGTCGTCGGCGCCGACGACGTCATCGGCCTGCGGGGGATGGTGGTCGTAGACAATGACCTCGACGCCGGGCCGGCGGGCGACCTCCGCGAGCTCCGCCAGCCGCTCGGGATCTCGCGTATCGACCATGATCAGCCGGTCGATCGTCGCCGGATCGAGCGCCTTCTGGTCGACGAACTCGAGGAACTCCTCGTGAAGGTTGTGAAATGCGCGCACGTTGGCGTTCTGACTGCCGAGGAACACGCCCTTAGCACCGGGGAAGAGCTTCGTCGCCGCCACGGTCGAGGCATAGGCGTCGAAGTCGGGGTTCGCGTGCCCAACCACGATCTGCATGGCGCCTCCCCCTCTTCCTCGGTGCGCTCTTGCGGTCTCGGTTCTACAGGTGGTGGATGAGCGGTGGTGCGGCGACGGCCGTATCGGAGAAGTGGATCGCGCGACGGAAGCGCACCTCGCCGGCGTCGAGCAGCTCCTCGGTCGCGGCGTACATCGTGCACAGCACCGTTCCGGGCTCCACAGCGTCACCCACGCGCACGCCGAGCAGAAGACCGGCACCCGGGTCGATCACGTCGTCGACGGTGGCGCGGCCGGCGCCCAGAACCATCGCCGCGCGGCCCACGTCCTCGGCGTCGAAGCGCGCAACGTAGCCCGTCAAGGCCGACGTCACTTCGCGCCTGCAGGCCGACAGCGGCAGCAGTGAGGTGTCGTCGGCGATTCTCGCGTCGCCGCCCTGTGCCTCGATCCACGAACGGAAGCAGTCCAGGGCACGCCCGGAGGTGATGGCGTCTTGCAGCATCGCCCGGGCCGCGGTCTCGTCATCGGCCACCTCGCCGAGGACCAGCATCTTGGCGCCAAAAGCGAAGCACAGCTCGGTGAGAGCGGCCGGACCGCGACCGCAAAGCGTGTCGATTGCCTCGATGACCTCGATCGAGTTGCCCACCGCCATGCCGAGGGGCTGGTCCATGTCGGTCATGCAACACACGACCTTGCGCCCAAGCACCTCCCCGACTCGTGTGAGCTCACGCGCCAATGCGCGGGCGTCGGCCTCGGTCTTCATGAACGCCCCGGAGCCGACCTTGACGTCGAGCACGATGGCGTCGGCGCCGCCCGCGATCTTCTTGCTGATGATCGAGCCGACGATCAGCGGGATCGAGGGCACAGTGGCCGTGACATCGCGCAGGGCGTACATCTTCTTGTCGGCGGGGTCGATATCGGGTGACTGCGCGATAACCGCCACGCCGATGCGCTGCACCTGAGCGAGGAACTCCTCGGCCGAGAGTTGCACGCGGAAGCCCGGAATCGCTTCGAGCTTGTCCAAGGTGCCGCCCGTGTGCCCCAGTCCGCGGCCGCTCATCTTGGCGACGGGGACGCCGCACGCGGCCACCAGCGGCGCGAGGACGAGCGTCGTGGTGTCAGCGACGCCGCCGGTTGAATGCTTGTCGACCTTGACGCCGGGAATCGATGAGAGGTCGACCGTGCGTCCCGAACGCACCATCGCGTCGGTCAGCGCGACCGTCTCCTCAGCGGAAAGCCCGCGCAAGAACGACGCCATCATCCACGCAGACATCTGGTAGTCAGGCATATCCCCGGTCGAATAACCCAACACGATCCGGTCGATGTCGGCCGCCGTGTGCTCGTGGCCATCTCGTTTGCGCTCGATCAGTTCCTCGTACGTCGGCTCGGTCCTCATGCGCCACGCACTGCCTCAAGAAACGACGTACCGCGGCCGCATGTGCCGGGGATGCCGTAGAAGTCGAGCACGGTCTCGCCGATATCGGCGAACGTGGCACGCGTTCCGAGAGCAACGCCCCGATCGACCCCTTTGACGAACGCGATCAGCGGTATGAACTCGCGGCTATGGTCGGTCGATTCCGTGGTCGGATCGCAGCCGTGATCGGCCGTGATAACCAGCAGGTCGCCGTCGATCATCGCGTCGATGAGCTCGGGCATGCGGGCATCGACCGCCTCGAGGCCGCGGGCGTAGCCCTCGACGTCGTTGCGGTGACCCCAGATCATGTCGAAGTCCACGAGGTTGGCGAAGACGAAGCCGGCGTCGCTCTCATCGGCGACGCGCCTGAGCAAGTTGTCGAACCCGTGCATGTTGTTCTCGGAGTGCGGCGACTCGCAGATTCCCTGCCATGCGAAGATCTCGCCGATTTTGCCGATCCCGTAGCTTCTCACGCCGACCTCGGAGAGCCGGTCGAGCACCGTAGGCTCGTAGGGCTTGAGCGCGTAGTCGCGACGGCGGTGCGTGCGCTGGTAGACTCCGTTCGCGTCAGGGCCGATGAACGGACGGGCGATGATGCGTCCCACCGCGTGATCCCCCACGCACACACGCGTGCGGGCGATCTCGCAGATGCGGTAGAGCTCCTCTATCGGGATGACGTCTTCGTGCGCGGCGATCTGGAACACGCTGTCGCCGGACGTGTAGACGATCGGCTTGCCGGTCGCCACGTGCTCGTCACCGAGTTCCTGGATGATGACCGTGCCGCTTGCCGGGTGATTGCCGAGCCAGCCCAAACCGGTCTCGCGCGTGAAGGAGTCCATGACCTCGGGAGGGAAGCCGTCGGGGTAGGTCGGGAATGCATGCGTGAGCACCATTCCCATCATCTCCCAGTGCCCGGTCGTGGTGTCTTTGCCCGCGCTGGCTTCGGCGCACTTGCCCCACGACGCACGCGGTGACCCCGTCGGAGCCACGCCGAGCACGTCGGTGATGTTGCCAAGACCCATCGCGCCGAGTACCGGCATGGCGAGCCCGCCCGCCACCCGCGCGGTATTGCCGAGCGTATTCGATCCCACGTCTCCGTACTCCGCGGCGTCGGGCATCTCGCCTGCGCCTACACTGTCGAGCACCATCACGATCGCACGAGGAGCCGTGCGGACCATCTAGACCACCACCCGATCGACTTCTTCGAGGCTTGTGATACCGGCCGCCACCTTGTCCAGGGCGTCTCGGCGAAGCGTGACCATACCTTGTTCGACGGCCACGCAACGTATCTCTTCGGAGGGTGCGTTTCGCAGCGTCAGTCTCGTCAACTCTTCATCCATCTCCATGACCTCGAAGATGCCGAGCCTGCCGAGGAACCCGGTCCCGCGGCACTTCTCACATCCTACCGACTGGAACAACTTGAGTCCGAGCGCCTCGTCCTCGCCGAAGCCGGCAGCGACCAACCGATCCCAGGACGGGATGACGGACGTCTTGCAGTCCTCGCACAGTACACGCACGAGGCGTTGCGCCACAGTCCCGATCAGCGCCGACGACGTGACGTAGGGCTCGACACCCATGTCCGAGAGCCTCGTCAAGGCGGACGGGGCGTCGTTGGTGTGAATCGAAGAGAACACGAGATGGCCCGTCAGTGCGGCCTTGACGGCGATCGATGCGGTCTCCGGGTCGCGCACCTCGCCGACCATGACCACATCGGGATCCGAACGCAGAATCGTGCGAAGGCCTGCCGCGAAGGTGAGCGAGATGCGATGGTTGACCGCGACCTGCGTCAGGCCCTCCATCTGGTATTCGATAGGATCCTCGACGGTAACGATCTTGCGGCTCGGCAGGTTGATCTCCTGCAGCACCGAGTACAGGGTGGTTGTTTTGCCCGATCCGGTCGGACCCGCGATGAGTATGCAGCCATAGGGCTTCTTGATCATCCGATCGAGTATCTCGCGGTTGTGCGCCGACAGTCCCAACTCATCGATGGCGTGAAACGAGACGCCGCTGTTAAGGATTCTGATGACGATGCTCTCGCCGAGAGGCGTTGGAAGTGTGGCGACGCGCAGGTCGAGCGGGCGGTCGTCCATGCGCAGCGCGATACGGCCGTCCTGCGGGCGCCTGCGCTCGGTGATGTCCATGTCGGCCATGACCTTGATGCGGCTGAGGAGACCCGGCTGCGAGGTCTTGGGGAGATTGGCAACGTCTTGCAGCACGCCGTCGATGCGATACCGCACGCGAACGCCGTGCTCCTGGGGCTCGAAATGGATGTCGCTCGCGCGGTCCATCACGCCTTCACGGAGCAGCTGGTTGACGATGCGCACGACAGGTACGTCGCCCTCGATCTCGCCTTCGGCTTCGACGTCGGTCTCGGAATCGAGCTCGTGCTGCGCGAGTTCTTGGAGTGCGTCGGAGGCGACCGCGTACTTCTCGATCGCGTACTGTACCTGGCTGTGCGAAGCCACAACGGCCTCGACCTTGAAGCCCGTGCGCAGCTCGGCCTCGTCGATGGCCTCCACGTCGAGCGGGTCGGCCATGGCCAGAACGAGACGACCCTCGCTAAACCCGATGGGGATGACGCCCCGGCGCTTCTCCATTCGAACCGGAAGCAGCACCACCGCACTACGGTCAATGGTCACGCTGGCGAGATTGACGTGTCCGAGGCCCTTCTGCTCGGCGAGCGCCTGGGCGATGTCGTCCTCAGACACGACGAGTTCCTGGACGAGTATCTCGCCGAGTTTCCCGCCCGTCTCCACCTGCTCGGCGAGGGCCGACTCCAACTGGTCAGCGGAGACCAGGCCTACCCGTACGAGCAGCTCGCCCAACTTCTCGCGAGTGTAAGACACGGTGCCTCCTGCGTAGTCGGTCACGACGTCGGATGTGACTGTTTATGCCCGAGACTGGACGCTGGAGAGCACCCATTCGGCAGCGAGGAAGATGACGATCATGAACGCGGCGGCAACATCGAAGATGCCGCCATAGGGCGTCTTGATCGGTGCGACGCCAAACGAGAGGATCAGCGGGTTGCTCAGCGAGACCAATGCCTTGCCCCAGCCCTGCGCCGCGAGCTGTCCGAAGAACTCGACGACAAGACGAGCAGTTGCCAGGATGGCGAGGAACACGAAGACATTCATGGCGAGAGAGAGAATCCGGCGCACGGGCTTGGAACTCACAGAATGCCTCCGGTGAACAGGGAGTGGGCGGACGGCACAATTATGCGTGCATCTGCCCTGCAAGCGCCACCCGAAGCAGTCGATGTCCCCTAGCGCAGTGAGTCAGAGATGCAGCGTGAGATGATCTTGGAGGCGACATCGCGCGAGTCCGGGTTGCCTTCGCCGAGGTTATCGATCGCTTCGGCGACAAGATCGGAACGCATCTCGGGAGTCGTCTCGACGATGGCGCGAGCCGCTGCCAGAATCGCTGGCGAGATCTCCGGATGCGCGTCGCTACCCCGCATGAACGGTGGGGTCCGCAGGTAGCTCGCAGCAGCCATGGCTTGTTCGTCTGAGATCATCATACCCAGTGTATCGGCGCGGGTTGGGCGAACTTGACCGTAGGCAATGTGTGGAAGTTGTGTGAACGTGACGATGCTCACACACGAGGCGCGCACCCGCGGCTTCTGAGACCACCGCGCTCCCCTGCCCCGAAACTACCCCAGAAAAAGGGGGAGCCCCAAGGCCGGCACCTTGAGGCTCAGGGGTAAGGGGTTGCATTCGCATGCAACTCGACGCAAATGTTATCAAACGCCGCGAGCGTATGCAAGGCACTCGGAGGGCGATCTCAGCTACTTGCCGATGAACGGCGCCATGAGCGTCGACGCACCGAAGGCGAGCGGCAACAGTCCGAGCACCACGACGGCAACCGCCACCACGATGACGGCCGCGCCTGCCGTGCCGGACGGAAGCTCGCCGACCACCACAGGTCTCGCCGCCAGAGCCGTCTCCTCCAACCCCTCATCGTCTGCGACCGCTGGCGCGACATCCAAGAACAGCGACCTGAGCACCGAGCCGTAGTAGCCCACCGATATCACTGATCCCAGAAGTCCGACGATCGCCACGAAAGCAAGCAGCCACCCGCTGCCGGCGGAACCCGCGACAAGGTCGCGCGCCGACGCGACGATGACAGCGGCGAACACCTGCAGCTTGCCCCAGAATCCGAGAAGCGGAGGAATGCCGGCAAGGGACACGAGCAGCACGCCCAGTGCGATGGAGACACCGGGACGACGACGCCCGACACCCGCCAGCCCGGCGATGCTGCCATCCCAGTCAGGCTTGGCTCGCCTGAACTCGGTGGCAGCCAGGAATGTTCCGGTCGTGGCGAGCGCGTAGGTCGAGGCGAAGAACAGCACCACGAGCGGGCTCATCACGGTTATCGCGATGAGCGCGTACCCCACTTGCGCGACGCCTGCGTACGCGAGCATGCGTGTGTACGAACTCTGCCGCAACGCGGCAAGCGAGCCAACGAGTACCGAGAGAATCGAGAGCACGGCCAGCACCGGGACGAGTCGCGGCGCCAACGAGCCGGACGTCACGACTGCCGAGAACACCGCAAGCGCCGCGAGTGCGCCGAGCTTGGGACCCGAGGCCAGAAATGCGGCAGAGTCGGGCGGAGCCGTCTCGTAGGCATCCGGCGTCCAGGAGTGGAAGGGAGCCGCGCCGATCTTGAACGCCAGCGCCGCGATGATGAGGAGCGCGCCCGCGAGAGCGGTGAGCTGCATGCCCGCGCCATCGAGCGCCGATGCAAGGGCCGCGTAGCGTCCGTCCGGAACGAACACGCCGACGAGTATTGCGAGCCCAAATACGAAGAAGGCGGTAGCCACCGCGCTTTGCACGAAGTACTTCATGGCCGCCTCGTCGGCGCGCCTCGTCGATCCGAGCGACACGAGCGCGTAGGCGCATACCGCTGCGGACTCGATTCCCACCAGTAGCAGCGTCAGGTCGCTGGTGCAGGCCACGAGAGCGCTTGCCGCCGCACCGAGCCCGACCAGTGCGACGGATGCGCCGCCACCGCGTCTGACGATGCTCGCGTCGTACCCGCCGAAGACCGTTATCGACGCGAACAGCCCGATCAGGCCGCACACCGCAGAGAACGGCCCGCCCACGGAGATGACACCGCCGACCTGTGCGATGCCAACAGTGAACGCCGCAGTGAGGCCGGCTGCGCCGCTTACCGCGAGTCCGAGACCTGCGGCCAGCACGCCCCATCGCCGCCTGTCGAACGCATCACATGCGAGCGCGACCAGCGAGCCGAGCAGCGCCGGTGCGAACGTGAGTACCGCTGCAGTCATCGCTGTCATATCACGCTCCCCCGCCCACGGTGCGTGACAGGATGGTCAGAGCCGACGCCGCCACGTCAAGCACGACTCGCGGCTGAAGACCGATCCAGATGATTCCGGCTGCAAAAGCGATGACGAGTACCGACTCTCGAGAGGTGAGGTCTGGGATCGAAGTGAACTCGCATGGGGGCCCTTGCACGGTCTCACGCACGGCTCGCAGGTTGTACGCGGCGGCGAGGACCAGTCCTACGGCCACGACGGCGGTCGGCCACCCGAAGCTGCGAAACGCCTCGAGCAGCGCCGCGAACTCGCCGGGGAAGCCCGAAAGACCCGGAAGGCCCAGCGACGCCAGGGCTCCGAAGACGAACGCCACGCTCCACCACGGGGCGATGCGGCCCAGACCGCCGAGGCGGCCGAGTTCACGGGTGTGAGTGCGTTCGTAGAGCGACCCGACGAGCAGGAAGAGAAGTCCTGCCACGAATCCGTGGCTCACCATCACGAGCATGGCCGCCCCGAGCGCAGCCGGAGTGGCCACCGCGATGGCCAGGACGACGAACCCCATGTGGGCGACGGAAGAGTACGCGACCAGACGCTTGAGGTCGGTCTGCACGAACGCCATTGCGGCACCGTACACAATGCCGATCACACCCATGACCGCGAGCAGGCCGCGGGCGTCCTGGAACGCAGACGGGGCGAACGGCATCGCGAGTCGCAGGACCCCGTACGCCCCCATCTTGAGGAGCACACCTGCGAGGATGATCGAGCCGGCGGTCGGCGCCTCGGTATGGGCGTCAGGCAGCCAGGTGTGGAACGGCACGAGCGGGATCTTCACCACGAAGCCCGCCATGAGCAGCCAGAACACGAGCGTCGGCGTGACCATCTGCGCGCTGTTGGCGGCGATGCTCGTCATGCTCGGACTGCCTCCGGTCTCGGCCATGGCGAGGATGACTCCCACGAGCATGACCGCACCGGCCGCGAAGGTGTAGAGCAGGTATTTGGTGGCGGCATGCCTGCGGTTCGATGAACCCCATCCTCCGATGAGGAAGTACATGGGGATCAGCACGCACTCCCATGCCACGTAGAAGAGCACGATGCTCTCGGCGAGGAACACCGCGCTCAGCGCCGCCTGCAGCGCGAGGATGATAGCGAAGTAGCTGCCCGGCCTCTCGGCCATGTTCCATGAGATCACCACCGCCACGGCTCCGATGAAGATCGTGAGCGCAACGAGTGGTGCCGAGAGGCCGTCAAGAGCGACGCTCCACAGCGGGCCCACGCCGAGGTCAACACCCACCGCACGCTGTCCCGAGAACACCCCCGCAGACGTCAGAGACGCGAAGAGTCCTGCCTGGACAGCAATCGCGACCAGCGCGATCCACCGCGGCATACGAGGCATGAAGCGCCCAAACCCGAGTGCCAGCAGCGCGAACAGCGCCGGGACCAGAATCATGAGATCGAGCTGCACCATTCGCGTCACCTCCCCACAAACGCCGTGGCTGCGAGCATGAGCAGTACAGCCAGAGCGACCACCGTCGCGTAACGTTGCCCATCACCGTTCTGCAGGCGCGAGATCGCGCCGCCGAGCCACTGCGCTGCGAGCGCTGAGCCCTCGACCACGCCATCGATCACGAACCGGTCGACAATCGCCCAGAGCATCCGACACGCGGCCGAGACCGGCGCAACGACAGCTCCGCGCACGAGCGCGTCGAACCCGAACCCGGCCGACGCAACGGGCCACACCGGTCCGAGCCTGTGCTGCACCGTCGCCTCGCCCTGACCCGTTTCGAGCACCCATGCCGCGAGGCCGCCCAGGACCGCGAGCACCACAGCGACCGCAGAGACCGTCAGCGACAGCGCTTCCGGATGCCCGCCGAGCCGCTCGGTGATCCACGGACCCGCCGCTCCCAACGCCGCAGCAGGCACCGCGAGCACCACGAGCGCGGTGAGCATGGCGGGCGTGCTTTCGTGCGCGTGCCCGTCGCCTCGGCGGGTCGAGAAGAACGCGAGTTTGGTTGAGCGCACGGCGTAGAAGCCGGTGAGCAGGGTCATCGCGAAGAGGGTCAGCGAGACGGCGGGGCTGGAGAGCCACACCGCATCGAGCACGGCATCCTTGCTGAAGAATCCGGCCAGCGGCGGCACACCGGCCAGCGACGCGACGCCGATGAGCCACACGACGAACGTCCCCGGCATCTCGCGGCGCAGACCGCCCATCTCGCGCAGGTCCTGGGTACCCGAGCCGTGGATCACGCTACCCGCCGCGAGGAAGAGCAGGCCCTTGAACGCGGCGTGCGCGACGAGGTGGAAGAACGCGATCTCCCATGCGCCCACGCCGAGTGCGGCAAACATCAGGCCGAGCTGGCTGATGGTGGAGTACGCGAGCATCTTCTTGATGTCGTTCTGCGCCACGGCGATCAAAGCACCGCCGAGCGCCGAGATGACGCCGACGGCCAGCAGGAGCGTTCGGGCCCCGGGCGCCGCCTCGAAGATCGGCCATGCCCGCGCGATGAGGAACACGCCGGCTGCGACCATCGTCGCCGCATGGATGAGTGCCGATACCGGTGTGGGGCCTTCCATGGCGTCGGGCAGCCAGATGTGGAGCGGGAACTGCGCGGACTTGCCGATCGCACCGACCGCGAGCAGAAGCGCGACGGCGAGGATCGTCGAGGGCGGAAGCGAACCGAGTCGCGCCATCACGTCCGCGTACTCGAGCGACCCCGTCGCCTTCCACAGCACGCCGAGCCCGACGAGCAATCCGACGTCACCGAGCCGCGTGGTCAGGAACGCCTTGACCGCAGCGGCCACCGCCGAAGGCTTCTCGTACCAGAACCCGATCAGCAGATACGAACACGCCCCGACCAGTTCCCAGCCGAGGAACAGCGTCGCAAACGAGCTTCCCACGACGAGCAGCGTCATCGATCCGGTGAACAGAGACAGCAGCGCGTAATAGCGCACCCAGCCGGGATCGCCCGCCATGTAGCCGAGCGAGAACACCATGACCATGAGCGCCACGGTTCCCACGACGAGCAGCATGAGCGCCGTGAGGGTGTCGACGGCCCATCCAAGCGCGATGACCGTCTCCCCCACCGCGAACCACGTCATCGACCCGTGGGAGGCCAGCGCACTCGTCCACGGCTGGGCCGAGCCGGCGCCTCCCGGTATCGCGAAGAGCGATCCCACGGCCAGCGCCAAGACTGCAACCGGTCCGGCCATGGCTATCCACGGCACCGCGGTCATGGCGTGGCTGCCCAACGCGCCGATGAGCACGGCGAGGACCACCGGCAGCACCACGACGAACCACGGTGCGGCAACCAGTGCCGACATCAGCCCTTCACCTCCGTGAGGTCGTCGAGCCGCGTTGAGCGCGTGCGGCGCGCGACAGCCACGACGAGCGCAAGGCCAACGGCAGCCTCAGCGGCCGCGACTACGATGATGACGAGCGCGATGCCCTGTGCGTTAAGCGCGGAACCCGCGCCGTGATCGATGCTCGCACCCAAGCCGACGAGCAGCAGTTGCGGTCCGCCGAGCATAACTTCGATGCTCGCGAGAATCCCGATGATGTCCCGGCGTACGAGCGTGCCGTACAGGCCGAGGCCGAAGAGCGCGCATGACACGAGAACCAAGCTCACTCGCGCTCACCTCCCCCGACTACCACAACGGCGACGAGCGCGATGAGCAGCAGGGCGCCGGCTGCCTCGAACACGATCAACATCGGGCCGAGGAGGAGGCGCGAAAGCGCAGCGGGGCCGCCGGCGGAACCAGCGCCCCCGAGGAGCGAACCCGCTGGCTGGAGCATGAACGCGAGGAGCGCGGAGAGCCCTGCTGCTGCGGCGATGGACGCGACGCGGTTTCGAGACTCGAGTTCGGGCCGGCCTGCAGTCGTTCGGTGGACGAGCATGATCGCAAACAGAAAGAGGATCAGCACGCCGCCCACGTAGACGAACACCTCGGCGAGAGCAAGGAAGCCGAATCCGTAGTAAGCGAAGAAGCCCGCTAGGGACAGGAGCATCACGCCGAGCCCGAGGGCCATTCTCATGACGTCACGTGTGAGCGCGACGGTCCCGGCGCCGACAAGCGCGCCGAGCGCGAGGAGCCAGAAGAGCCCGTTGGTCACGACCGCGCTCATGAGCGGCCTCCCCGGGTGCGACGCGCGTCCTCGGGGTTGGCTGGGGCGCTGTCAGGCGTCACTCCCCGGCCTGCGATACACCGCGCGCCGGTCGCAGCGCCAGCGGGCATCTCGTCACCGGTCGCGCGGAAGCCCTCACCCGAGCGCACCATCTCATCCTTGTCGAAGATCGTGTAGTCACGCGAGTAGAACGACATCTCGTACTGGCCGGTGTGCTTGAGCGCTCCGGTGGGACACTGCTCGGCGCACAGCCCGCAGAAGCAGCACTTCGACAGGTCGAGGTCGTAGCGGGTCACACAGCGCGAATCCGGATCGTCGACGCGCTCGACGCGAATCGCATAGTCGGGGCAGGTGCGAGCACAGAAGGTGCACCCCACACAGACCTCCGAGGCGCAGCGCAGGCAGCGCGCGGCTTCGGCGAGGCCTTCGATGTGCGTGAAGCCGAGTTCGACCGGGCGGAAGTCCTTGGCGCGTGTCTCCCCTTTGGCGATTGGCATCGTGACCCGCCGACGCGTGGATTCGACACCGTCGAGCGATGCCTTCTGGTAGCGCGGATAGATCGGAACCGGGCGGTAGACGCGCCCTTCCGACAGGCTCTCGCCGTTGAGATAGCGATGGATCGAGGTCGCCGCTTCGTGGCCGCTGGCTATCGACGCGATGCAGGAACCGGGGCCGGTAACCACTTCGCCGGATGCGAACACGCCCGGGTGCTTCGTCGTGAGCAGGATGCCGTTGACGGGAAGCAATCCTCGCTCGGTGAGGAGCAGGTCCGAGCCGGCGACGATCTCTGCGAGCTCGGGAGCCTGGCCGATGGCGAACACCACGACATCGGCGGCCAGGTCGGTGAAGTCCTCGGCGAACTGGGGCGAGAAGCGTCCCTGGGCATCGAAGACCGACAGACAGCTTTGCATGCGCATGCCGGTGACATGTCCGTTCTCGGTGAGCACCGAGTGCGGTCCCCACGAGCAGTTGGCAACGACGCCCTCGTCAATGGCCTCTTCGATCTCCCACGGGTGCGCAGGAAGCTCGTCCATGGACTCGAGCGAAGTGAGCATGACCTCGGTCGCGCCCACGCGCAGCGCGACGCGCGCGCAGTCCACGGCGACGTTGCCGCCACCGACGACCAGGACGCGCTTGCCCTTGACGCCGGCATCGCCCTTCCAGTTACCCGCCTTGAGGAAGTCGAGCGCGCCGACCACCCCTTGAGCATCGTGACCGGGTATCGGCAGGATGCGGCTCTGTTGAAGGCCGGCCGCGATCAGCACCGCATCGTACTCTCCGATGAGGTGGTCCATCGGCACGTCTCGGCCGATTGCCACGTCGAGACGCAGCTCCATACCCATGGTTATGAGGTCGTCGATCTCCTGCTTCAGGACGTCGCGCGGAAGCCGGTATGCAGGCACGCCCGAGTACAACGCCCCGCCGGGATGGTGGTCCTTCTCAAACACCGTCACGCCGTAGCCAAGCCGCATGAGGTCGAACGCTGCGGTCAGCCCACTCGGGCCGGAGCCGATGATTGCGATCGTCTGCTCGCGGGTGCGAGGAAGCGGCACGACACGCTCCTCGCGGAACTCCGCGAAGGCCTCGTAGGCCACACGGTGCAGCGGCCGGATGGCGATGGGCTCGTCGTAGTAGTTGCGCGTGCAGGCCGACTCGCACGGGTGGTGGCAGATCCGCCCGAGCACGCCGGGCATGAGGTTGCGCTCGCGAACCAGTTCGTAGGCCTCTGCAGGCCTGTTCTCGGCCAGGTAGAAGGCCTGAGCGCGCGCGTCCACGTTCGCGGGGCAGTTGCCCACGCACGGCGGAAGGTGCTCGGCCTTGTAGAGGTCCTCGATCAGTCCGTTGTAGACCTGCGGCAGCGACTGAATCGTGGGGATCTCGTCGCGGCCGAGTATGCCGGTGAGACGCAGCGGCCCACGCCAGCGCGGAGAGAGCGTGAGCTTCTCAATGGGGTAGCGCAGCGTATTGGGTGTGGTTGCCGCTCGCCTGGCCGTGATCGCCATTCCTGCGAAGAGCGACTTCCAGCGCTCAAGAAAGCCTCTGACGCCGGGCGAGTACTCATCGGTGGCCGACACCTTGAGGCGCACCTGCATCGACGTGCGGTCGGGCGCCGTTGAGCGCTTGTCGCGAGGGACTAGAGCCACGCCGCCACCACCCCTGCGATGAGCAACTGCACGAGCGCCATAGGAGTCAACACTTTCCATGCGAGATTCATCAACTGGTCAGAACGCATGCGGGGAAACGTCCACTTCACCCAGATCATCGCGATGGCGATGAAGCCCGCGATCGCCATGAAGGCCAGTGCGCCGAACACGCCGGGCAGGCCCAGACCGCCGCCGAAGAACAGCGCGGCGCCGAAGAGCGACGCAGCGACGATCCCCCCGTACTCGGCCATCATGAAGATGGCCCAACGGATGCCGGAGTAGTCAGCGAAGTAGCCGGCCACGAGTTCCGATTCGGCCTCTGGCAAGTCGAACGGGCCGCGGTTGAGCTCGGCCAGCGAAGAGATGAAGTACACGAGGAAGCCGACGATATTGAGCGGCAACCACCACCAGCGAAACGCGTCGTGGATGCCAACCGTGGAGACAGTACCCGCGAGCACGCACAGCGAGAGCACCGTAAGCGTTCGGGGAAGCTCGTAGGAGACCATCTGCGCAGCCCCTCTCACACCTCCGATGCTGGCGTAGGTGTTGCGCGAGGACCATCCGGCCAACAGCACGCCGACGACTGACAGCGAAGGCACGGCGAGGAAGAACAGTGCACCCGAGGCGATGTTGAAGGGCGCCCATCCCGCCGCGAACGGAACCACCGCCAGTGACGCCGCGATAGGCACGAACACGAGGAACGGGGCGACACGGAACACCCGCACGTCAGCCTGCGTGGGGGTGATGTCCTCCTTGAGTACCAGCTTGATGGTGTCGGCAAGCGTCTGGAGCAGGCCTGCGGGTCCGGCTTCCTGCGGACCGTAACGCATCTGGATACGCGCCGCGATCTTTCGCTCGGCCCACACGCCGATGAGCGCTGCTACCGCGATGACGAGGCCGGATGCCAGGCCCACAACGAGTCCCCACACAAAGCCGCTCATCGGTCGATCTCCCCGAACACCGGGTCCAGCGAGCCGAGAATGACCACGAGGTCGGACAGGGTGTGACCGACGGCGAGCATCGGCAGCAGCGACAGGTTGCAGAAGGCCGGCGACCGCACCTTCATGCGGTACGGCCTCGGCGATCCGTCCGAGACGAGGTAGACGCCGAGCGATCCGCGCGCTGACTCGATGTGGTCGTACGCGTCGCCCGCTGGCGGCGTGATGAGACGTTGCAGACCGTCGGCCTTGTAGGCGCCGCGCGTCATCTGTGAGATGGCCTGAACGATGATGCTGGCCGACTCGTAGCACTCCAGCAGCTTCACTCTGCCCCGGTCGTAGGCATCCCCGCGCTCGCCGACGACGACATCGAACTCCATGCGCGGGTACACCGAGTACGGGTCGTGCTTGCGCAGGTCCCAGTTCACACCGCTCGCCCGCGCCGTGGGGCCGGATGCTCCCCAGGACACCGCGTCTTCGGCAGACAGCACGCCGATGCCCTTAAGTCTGCCGCGCGCGATGGTATTGCCGAAGAACAGCGTGTCCATCTCGGAAAGCTGCTCGGGCATCGCAGCACAGAAGGCGAGCACGTCGTCGGTCCAACCTTCGGGAGCGTCTTGTGAGACGCCTCCCGGACGCACGTAGTTGTAGGTGAGTCGCGCGCCGCACAGCGTCTCAAACAGCTCGATGACTCGTTCGCGCACGTCGAACGCGTAGATGAACATCGTGAAGGCGCCCGTGTCGGCCGCAGACGCGCCGACGCCCATCATGTGGCTCGCGATGCGCTGCAGCTCGCACACGATCACGCGCAGATACTCAGCACGCTCGGGAACGCGGATATCGGCAAGCCGCTCCACCGCCCGGCAGTAGGCCCAGTTCGCGTACATGGAGCCCACGTAGTCGAGCCGATCTGTCAGCGGCACCACCTGGAGATAGGTCCGGTTCTCGGCCATCTTCTCGATACCGCGATGCAGGTAGCCGATGACCGGGTCTGCCCGCACGACGATCTCGCCGTCGAGATGCACCACCACGCGCCCGACACCGTGCGTGGATGGGTGCGAAGGGCCGACGTTGACGACGAGTTCCTCAACGGGAAGCCCCTCTTCACTCTCTATGGAAGTACGCGATTCGATCTCAAGCGGCATGTCGGCCCTCCCCTCGTCTTAGATGTAGTCCGGTCTGCGGATGATGTGCTCGTCTTCGTAGTCCTTGCGCAGCGGGTGCCCCACCCAGTGCTCCGGCAAGAGAATCCGCCGCAGGTCAGGGTGACCGGTGAAGGTGATTCCGAAGAGGTCGAATACCTCGCGCTCGTGCCAGTTGGCCGCCGGCCATACGGCGCACACCGAATCGACGACCGGCTCATCGCGCGGCGCCCTCGTTTTGAGGAACACGGCTGTGGAAAGCGAGCGTGAATGCAGCCGGTAGACGACCACGAAGTACGCGCCGCGGTCGACCGCCGTGACCATGCCGAGCCGGTCGAAACCGATGTCGGCCAGCTCGCGCGCGGTGGCCATGAGCGCGCCGCGCTCAACTCCGATGACCGCGTCGCCAAACTCCTGAGAGAACAGCGGCGAGAGTTTGGGCGACAACTGCGTGAGACGCGACTTCAGGTCCTCGTAGTTCATCTACTGCTCACCCTTGTCGGCGTCGGATGCCGAAACGGCGGGTGCACCGGGTAGCAGCGGGGTACGCTCGCGGCGCTTGCCCGGCGCTATCGACTCCATGCGCACGAGCTCGCGCAGCTGGATGATGCCATCCTGGAGCGCCTCAGGGCGGGGCGGACAGCCGGAGATGTACACGTCGACCGGCAGGAAGGTGTCGGCGCCGCGGACAACGGTGTAGGAGTCGTAGTAGAAGATGCCGCCCGAGACCGTGCAGTTGCCCATGGCGATGACCCACTTGGGATCGGGCATCTGGTCGTAGAGGCGTCTCACCGCAGGCTTCATCTTCTCGGTGATCGTGCCCGCGAGGATGATGACGTCGGTATGCCGAGGGTCAGGCCGTGGGAACGTGCCGAGCCGGTCGAAGTCGAACTTGCTGAACGACGAGGCGATGAGTTCCATCGCGCAGCATGCGGTGCCCATGGCAAAGGCCCACAGCGACTGCCCGCGCGACCAGTCCACGAGCGCGTCGACGCTCGTGAGCACGATTCCCCCGCCCAAGCCTTCCATGCCCGAGCCGATGCGATCTACGAGCGCCATTCGAGCGCCCCTTTCCGCCATGCGTAGCCCAGACCCAACGCGAGGAAGAGGACGAACGCCGCGACCTCGAGAGCAGCCAGTGGATTGCCGCGAAGACCCGAAGCTACGGCGAAGAGCAGGACCGCCTCGGCGTCGAACAGAACGAAGAGCATCGCGATCGAAGAGAAGCGGAGTCTCGGAGCCGCCCACGGTTCGCCGGCCTGCTCCATGCCGCATTCGAACGGCGAGTTCTTGGCGGCGGAGGGGTTGCGCGGTGACAAGAGCGCATTGGCAACGAAGACGACGAGGATGAAAGCCGTCGCCGCAGTGGCGAGGCCTAGTACGAAGAGCAACCCTTGGGCAAAAGCCCCCTGCATTCGTACCCCCTTGGTACTGTCGCAACCGGACACACGTGCAACCGATTAGACAGTTCCCGAATACTCATTCACGGCACCACACCACAAGGCGTGGGAGCGGTCGACTCATTCTAGGTACCCGAAAAGACTTTGTAAAGATTGTTACAAAGTCTGTTGAAGGAGCTGCAAAGTACAGGTCAGGAGCGTGAAGCCTGCTCGACTAGCCTTCTTCTGAAGTGAGACGCTCGATCTCGTCGGTCAGCGCGATCCACTCGGCTTCGACAACCGGAATGCGTGCCTTCAAGGCGTTGAACTCAGCCATCGCGGCGTCAAATGCCTTCTGATCGGCGTAGAGCCCAGGCTGTGCCATCAGCTCGATGAGCTCCTTGTGGCGTGCCTGCGAGGTGGTGAGCTCCTTGTCGAGAGCAGCGAGCTTGTCCTTGCCGCCCTTGGTGACACGATAGGCGCGGTTGCGCGCATCGGCCTCTGCTCGCTTCTGTTCCTTGGTCTTGCGACCTGAGACGGCAGGCGCTGCAGCAGAGCCCGGCGCAGACGTGCCATGCGCCTTCTTGCCCTTGGTACCGGAGTCCGCAGCGGCGTCAGCCGGTGAGGCGGCGCTGCTCGCATGCGTCTCCACAGCCGAGCGCAGCATCGTGCTCTTCTTGCGCTTGCTTGATGTGGGCGTGGAAGCGCCGGTATCGGCCGCCTTCTTCTCTGCGGCCTCGCGCTCGCCGCGCTTGAAGAGGTAGTAGTCGTAGTCGCCGTCGAACAGCGTCACCTTGCCGTTGCGGACCTCCACGATCTTGGTCGCGATGGCGCGGATGAGGTGGCGGTCGTGGGTGATCAGCGCGATGGTGCCCTCGTAGCGCTGGAGCGCCTGCTCGAGGACGTCGGCCGATGTGATGTCGAGGTGGTTGGTCGGCTCGTCGAGGCAGAGCAGCGGGGCGGGCTTTACGAGCATCTTGGCCAGAGCCAGACGCCCCTTCTCCCCTCCCGACAGCACGCGGACCTGCTTGTGGACGGCGTCGCCGGTGAACAGGAATGCGCCGAGCAGCGCCCGGCACTCGGACTGCGTCCAACCAGGCGCGGCGTTGTCGATCTCCTGGAACACCGTGTTGTCGAGGTGCAGCGCTTGGAGCTGGTGCTGCGCGAAGTAGGACACGTCGACGTGGTGACCGAGCGATCTGGTGCCGGTGTCAGGCTCCAGAACGCCTGCGAGCATCTTGAGGAGTGTGGACTTGCCGGCGCCGTTGGGGCCCACGAGCGCGACGCGGTCTCCGCGGTACAGCGCGAAGTCGAGGCCGCGATACACGACGTTGTCGTCGTAGGCTTTGCTGACGCCTTCGAGCTTGATGACCAGGTCACCCGTGCGCGGAGGCTGCGGGAAGCGGAACTTCACGACCTTGCGCTCTTCGGGCATGACGATGCGCTCGATCTTGTCGAGCTTCTTCTGCCGGTCCTGTGCCTGCTTGGCCTTCGTGCTCTTCGCACGGAAGCGCTCGACGAACGCCTCCATCTGCGCGATTTCCTTCTGCTGAGCGTCGAAAGCCGCCTTGAGCTGCTCGAGTGCGAGCGCACGGGCGGAGAGGTACGTCGAGTAGGAGCCGGCGTAGACGACGACCTTGCCAAGATCGATCTCGGCCACGTGGTCCACGAGGTTTTCCATGAACGCGCGGTCGTGGCTCACGATCACGATTGCGCCCTCGTAGGAGCGCAGGAAACCTTCGAGCCACTGAACGGACTCGAGGTCGAGGTGGTTGGTGGGCTCGTCGAGGAGCAGCACGTCAGGCTGGCGGAGCAGGAGTTTGGCGAGCGCGAGGCGCATCTGCCAGCCGCCGGAGTACTCGTCGGTGAGACGCGTCAGGTCTTCATCCTTGAATCCGAGTCCGAAGAGCACCGCGCGGGCGTCGGACTCGAGCGTGTAGCCACCGAGAGCCTCGAAGCGGTCGTGCAGTCGCCCGTATTCGGCGAGCACGCGATCCTGCTCCTCGCCGGGCTCGGAGGCTTCGAGGTCCTCGCCGAGCACCTTGATCTTGTGTTCGAGGGAGGTCACAGCCGTGGCCGCGCTGAGCGCCTCTTCAAGGACCGTGAGGCCGGCCATCTCGATGGCCTCCTGCTCGAGGTAACCGACAACTGCATCACGTGCGTAGATGACCGTGCCTGAGTCGGGGCCCTGCTTGCCAGCGATGATGTCGAGCAGTGTGGTCTTGCCGGCACCGTTGGGACCCACGAGCGCCACGCGGTCTCGGGCGCCAACGCGCAAACGCGCATCCTCAAAGAGGACGCGCGCACCGAAAGACTTCGTGAGGTTGTCGATTGAGAGAATCACAGCGGCATAGTGTACCACCATTTCACGCCCGCCACCGACTCCATCTTCCACCTGCGATTCTCGGTTTCCCGTAGGTGCTGGCAGGGCAGAGTCTACGAAGCGAAAGCAGGCTCTTGACCGCGCGTCCGTCGCGTCCGTCGCATCCGCCGCAAGGGAGCAGTACATGACCACGAAGGGTTCAGTTCTTGTCATCGGCTCAGGGGCTGCAGGCTCATCGGCCGCCCGCACGCTCGCCGGTCTCGGTTGGGACGTCACGATCGTAGAACGCGGCAAGGTCGGCGGCACGTGCCTGTGGCGCGGCTGCATCCCCAAGAAGGCGCTCTACACGGCGGCGCGTGCAGTGAGGGAGGCCCGGCGGGCCGAGCAGTTCGGCGTGTCGTGCGGCGACGTCGAGGTGGACTGGCAGGGGGTGCTCGCCTGGAAGTGGCATGCGCAGGAGACATTCGCCGGCGACCAGCGTGCGATCCTGGAGGCTCGCGGGATTCGGCTGGTTGTGGGCAGTGCGCACTTCGCCTCCCCTGACGAAGTCATTGTCGCCGACGAGACGTTTCGGCCTGATCACGTGGTGCTGGCAACCGGATCGGTACCGCGCATGCCGGTTGTCCCCGGAATCGAGCGGGCGGACGACTCCGACGGCGCGCTGCGCTTCCCCTCAGTCCCGGCCACACTCGCGATCGTTGGCGGCGGGTTCATCGCGCTCGAGCTGGCCGGCATCTTCACTTCCTTCGGCAGCGCGGTCACCGTTATCGAGCGCGGTCCTCGGATTCTCGGCATGCTCGACGCCGAGCTGGCCGAGGTGGCTCGGCGCCGCCTCGAGTCGTATGGCGTCACGTTTCTCACGGGCGCAGTATTCGAGGGCATACAAGGCGAGCCAGGCGAGCAAGGCGTTCGCGTTCGGCTTGAGGGCGGGTCGCTGCGCGTCATCGAGGCGGCTCGTGTCGTTGTCGCCGCCGGTCGCGTAGCGCAGCTCGAAGAGCTGGGACTCGATGCGGCGGGCATCGAGGTCGACGATCACGACCGGCTCGTGGTCGACGCTCACCTTCGTACCACAAACCCTCGGGTCTGGGCGTGCGGTGACGTCAGCGGAGGCATGATGCAGACGCCTGTAGCCGACATGGAGGGGCGGACCGTCGCCGAGTCGATCGATAGCCGGGTGCCGCAGACGCCCGACTGCAGTGCGGTCCCGGTCACCTGCTTCACGTCACCTCAGCTCGCGTCCGTCGGGCTCAGCGAAGAGCAGGCGATTGAGCAGGGGCATACCGTGCGCATCGGTCGTGTGGACGCCTCGAGCATCGGGGCCGCGGTCGTCGACGACGAGCGGGACTTCTTCGCGAAGTTCGTGATCTCTACCGACGACGAACACGTGCTTGGAGCACAGATCGCCGGCCCTACGGCGAGCGACGTGATCTACGCAGCGGCGGTGGCCGTCAAGTCAGGCATCTCGGCGACCGAGCTGCAGAGCGTCCTGGGAGTGCACCCGTCGTACGGGGAGGCCGAGAACTACGCGGCGTGGTGAGTCCAGGCCTCCCGACGTCGCGGGAGGCTACTTGACGTTGAAGACCCGCTTGTACACCTTCACGGCCTTCAGGAAGTCGGCGTAGGTGTTGGTGAAGGTCTGCGAACCGTCCTTGCTCGTCAGCACGTAGTAGTAGTAGTTGGTGGCGGCAGGTGCCGCTGCCGCCTCGATCGCCTTCGCCCCGGGGTTGCTGATGGGGCCAGCCGGCAGGCCGGAGTGGCTGTACGTGTTGTGCGGGTCGCCGTTCTTGAGATCCGACATCTTGAGCACTTTTGTTCCGGGAGGAAGCCCGTAGAACACCGTCGAGTCAAGTTGCAGGCGCATCTTGATCTTCAACCGGTTGTAGATGACCGACGCAACGAGCGGGTACTCCTTGGCGAGTTGAGTCTCACGTTCGAGGATAGAGGCGATGGTGACCACATCGGCGACCGTGAGGTTCTTCGACTTCGCGTAGGTCAAGTCAACCTGTGCAATTTCCTGGTCGAACTTACTGAGCATCATCTCGACCGCCGCGACCTCGGTAGTGCCTTCCTTGACCGTGTACGTCGCCGGGAAGAGGAAGCCCTCCAACGAATCGCCGTACGCGCCCTTGAGGTAGGGATGCTCGGCAGAGAACTGCTTGGCGCCGGTCGTCATGAGTTTGAGGAGCGTGGGCTCGTCCATCTTGGCCCGCTTCGCGAAACGAGCCGCAACCTGCCGAGCCGTGAAGCCTTCGGGGATGAGCACAACGAAGGTGACGATCTCGGGACCCCTCTGGAGCCGCTTGAGCACGAGGTCGTAGGGCATGCCCGTCGAGAGCTTGTACTCCCCCGCTTTGAGCTTGCTTCCCGCGCCGGAGGACCAAGCCCTGACGCGGAACATCGATGAATTGGAGACGACGCCCATCTTCACAAGTGCATGCGCGATGGCCTCGGTGCTCGTTCCGCTCTCGATCGTCACCGTGACCGGCTTGCCGGCGGCAACGCGGTTCTCAGGGCGAAGGAACTGATACCAGCCGGCTGCTGCCAGAACGCCCACGATGAGCAGCAGTACGACCAGCGCTATGGGCGCTCGGCCGCTGCCACCACGGTGGCGATTCGACCGTCGCGGGGAAGACGATATCAACTGGGTGTCGCTCAAATCGAGACTCCTCAAGCACGGGACCGTTGCACGGGAGTGTTGCACACACGATGCCATCACGAGAACCGGGCACTAATCGTACCCGATGAACGCGAGACGTGCGCACCGCTGAGAGCAGTGCTTCACTCCATCTCAGCGCGAAACGGAATCGACTCCTGTGCTCCCCGGCGTCCGACAGTGATCGCCGCGACGCGGCTTGCCCACGCGGCGGCACCGGTCGTACTCATTCCGTCGAGCAACGCGTCGACCAGTGCGCCGCAGAATGTGTCACCTGCTGCCGTGGCATCCACCGGCACAACCGTCGCCGCTGGAACGTGAACGCTCAAACCGCACTCCGCAACCACACAGCCGTCAGAACCCAGCGTCACGATGACTGTGGACGGGCCGTCGAGAGCCAGCGCCATGCGCTCCACACCTTCAAGACTCCCAGGAACCGGCTCACCGGTTAGTCCGGCGAGCTCGAACCGGTTGGGCACCAATACGTCTACGCGTTCGAGCACGCGGCGTGAGACGGGCCTCGCTGGCGCGGGATTGAGCACGAAGAGGTCACCGGCAAGGTCAACGGCACGCTCAACGGTCTCGGATGGGATCTCCTGCTGCACCAGAACGCAGCGCGCATTCACGATGGAATCCCGCGCTAGATCGAGATGGGCCGGGGTCAGCGCACCGTTCGCACCGGGGCTTACGACGATGGTGCTCTCGCCATTCGGTTCCACGAAGATGAACGCCTGTCCCGTCGGCTCAGCAACGCGCACGACACCGCTGACGTCGATACCCTCAGCAGTTAGAACGCTGAGCATCCAGTCCCCATCGGCGTCCGACCCGACTGCACCCACCATGGCAACGGAACGTCCGAGACGCGCAAGCGCGACAGCCTGGTTGGCACCCTTGCCGCCCGGTCCGCGGAGCACGTCTGACCCTAGCAGCGTCGCGCCTCGCAGGGGCCCCACGGGCACACCCACGGAGCGGTCGACGTTGATGCTGCCGATGACGACGACGTCATTCATAGCTGGCGACCGCGTCGATCATGGTGTCCCAGAAGCGTGCGGCGTCCAGATGCATCGCGACGAGCGCGTTGTCGGGATCACCAGTCAGGTGATGAAGGTCCACGCAGGTCGCACCGCTCGTGTAGCGCCCCATCGTCTCGACCGCCACGGGCGCGGCAACACACTCGACCAGGGTCGGATCGATCACGCGCGCAACGGCAACCGGATCGTGAAGAGGCGGCGATGCGAAACCCCACGTCCGCAGGTAGCTCGCCGAGAAGAAGGTCAGCAGCTCCACGCAGAGGTCGCCCATCTTCGTCTCAAGCGCGCTGAACCGGGCAAGCACCTCGGGCGTGGCGAGTGCCTTATGTGTCACGTTGAGTCCGCACATCGTCACCGGCACACCCGAGCGGAATACGATGTCGGCGGCGTCCGGATCTACGCGGATGTTGAACTCGGCGTAGGGAGTGTCGTTCCCGCGCTCAGTGGAACCGCCCATAAGCACGATTTCGCGAATCCGCGGCCTCAGTTCAGGGTGCGCTTTAAGCACGAGTGCGATGTTGGTCAGCGGGCCTAGCGGCACCAGCGTGATGGGCTCGGGGTGCTGGCGCAGAAGATCCACGATGAGGTCAAAGGCGGACTGTTCGCAGGTCCCCACGGTAGGCTCCCCCCATGACGGACCATCCAGACCGGAGACGCCGTGAACGTACTCGCCGATGTGGAGCCCGCCGCGCAGCGGCTCGGCTGCGCCCTGCGCAATCGGTACGTCCGTAATGCCGGCTGCCGAGCAGATCCGCCGGGCGTTGATGGTGCACTTCTCCACCGTCTGGTTGCCTCCGACAGTGGTGATGGCCAGCAGGTTCACCGCAGGGTTGGCAGCGGCGAGCAGGATAGCGAGCGCGTCGTCGTGGCCGGGATCGCAGTCCAGGATGACCGGAATCGGTGTCGCACTCATCGCGCGCCGGCAAGCCACTCGATGGCCTGCGAGAAGAGGCGCTGGTATCCGGGCCAGGCGATGAACTCATCAGGGCACCAGTGAGGGCCGATGTCGGACGCCCATGCGAGCGTGCGACCCTTGCCGACCTCGCGGACGGCAAGCAGGGCGTCTCCGTCCACGCTGGCGAGCACGCGGGCATCGTCCTTGACCCCGAAGCGGTTGTAGCCCAGAAGCGCTGGCCACGCCCCGTCGACCCCGGACAGAATCGGGTGCGTCGCATCGGTGACGACCGGCTCGGTTCCTTCGGGTGTCTCGACCCGGTCGTCCCACGGCTCGATGATCGACGGCAGCACCGCGTCTACAGCCGTGCCCCGATACATCGCCTTGCCCTCGAAGCCTTGGAAGCTCAGGTAGCCCCCGGCCATCATGAGTCCCCCGCCCGCATGCACCCACTCGGCGAGAGCCTTGAGTCGGTTGGGCGTGCGCTTTCCCTGCAGCCACGTATCCGGATGGATAAGGATGCTGTTCGCCCCGATATCCGAGAGCACCACGACGTCGAAGGAGTCCAGCTCCTCGACCGTCATAGGGAACTTCTCGGGCACCTCGTGAGCGGGCATGTAGACGACGTCGATTCCTTCGGCCACCAGTGCGTCGCGAAGCGGATCGACGCCCGTGTGAAACGTGACGGACGTGAAGGAATCGAAGCCCTTGTAGTGGGTCGATTCGCTCACCCACGACTCGCCGGCGATGAGTACCTTGGTCATCTCATGCTCCTTCTGCTGCGGTTTCGAAGACCGTGCGGGGATTGGCGCTCAGTACGCCGAGGAGAACCTCTCGGGTGACACCGTGCAGCTCCAGACGATCGGCGAAACCGGTCAGGATGTGGTCGTATCCGAAGCCGCCGAAACGATGCAGGAGCGTCTTGATGAAGAGGTCGTGCGACAACAGGAGACGCCTGCCGTATCCCTCTGAGAGAAGCGCGGAGACTGCGCGCGCGTTGTGCTCATCACTCGGACTCTGACCTTCGCCCGGATAGGAGAACTCCATGCCGATCATGTCGTATTCAAGCCACGCGCCGCGATCGGCCAGCGCGCGCTGATAGTCGCCGTCGACGTGGCTCGGGTTCATGTGAGAGAGCACGGTGGCGTTGAGGTTCGCTCCCTCTTCTTCGACGATGTCGAGCACGCGCTGCCCGTATCGGCGCCATCCGGGAAGGTGCACCGTCAGCGGCACTCCGCAGCGCTTCTGGGCGCGAGCGGCTCCTCGCAGCGAGCGCTCCTCGGCTGGGGTGAAGTCAACGCCCACGCCGATCTCGCCGATCACCCCGGCGTGCACGCCGTCCACGCCCTCAAGGACCTCACGTGAGAGCTCATCGGCGATGTCGTTGATCGGCACGTCGGCCAGATGGGGAGGCAGCGTGTGCTGCAGGTAGTAGCCGCATCCCATCACGATGTTGAGACCGGTTCGCTCGGCGATCTGCCGCAACCCACTCGGATTGCGGCCGATTCCGGGAGGCGTGACTTCGACGATCGTGCTCCCCCCCGCCGAGTGGAAGCGCGCGGCTTCGTCGATTGCGAGTTCAATGTCGTCCAGACGCGTGTTATCGAGCGAAAGGTACGGGTCGTTGCGCAACCTGCCCAGGTACGCCATGCGAAGCGGGGTGGTAGCGATCTCCCACCCCTCAGAGTCCTCGACAGCGGGCTGGCGCCACGACGGCGACAGGTCGTTGAGCAGGTGCTCGTGGAAGAGGGTCACGCCGAGCCGCGCAGAATCGATCTCGCCGAGGACGGTGCGGACGGTGGCCATCAGCGCTTCACGGAACCGAACTTCGAGAAGATGCGCGTGTTGAGGAAGATCGCGAGCAGCAAGATCGTGCCCTGCACGATTTGCACGTAGAACGGCGACACATGCAGAAGCACGAGCCCGTTCGCGATCACGCCGAGAACGAGTGCGCCGAGCGCGGTGCCCACCACGCTGCCTCTTCCGCCCAGCAGGCTGGTTCCGCCGAGAACAACGGCCGTGACGACCTCGAGCTCGAAGCCCACACCGGCGTTGGACGACCCCGATGCCAGCCGCGTCGCCACGAGCACGCCCGCCGTGGAGGCAGCCAGGCCTGACATGATGAAGACCACCATGCCTACGAAGCGCGTGTTGACGCCTGTGCGTCGCAGAGACTCCCCATTGGAGCCTAGACCGACGACATGGCGCCCGAACGGAGTCTGCGTAAACACGAACCAGCCAAGCACCGCGATGAGTATCGCGATGATGGCCGGGACCGGGACACCCGCGAGGCGGCCCTGGCCGAGCACTACAACCCAAGCGTCATTGGAGATGGGCGTCGAGTAGCCCTCGGTGATGAGCAGTGCTGCACCTCGCACCACGGAAAGCGTTGCGAGGGTGACGATGAACGGCGGCAGGCCCTGGTACGACGAGAACCAGCCGTTGACCGCGCCCACCACCACTCCCAACAGCAGCACAAGCGCGAGAGCGAGCGTGGGATCCCAACCCGCGTGGATCATGATCGCGAGCAGAGATCCCGAGAGAGCGACGATCGAGCCTACCGAGAGGTCGATGCCCGACGTGGTGATCACGAACGTCATGGTCACGGCAACCACCAGGGTTGGCGCGATCTGACGCAGCATGTTGAGGATGTTTGGCAGCGTCATGAAACTATCAGCCGTGAGGCCGAAGAACGCCAGCAGGACAAACAGCACGACGCTCACTGCGAGCGTCAGCACATTGCTCGCCATCCACGAAGTCACGTGCGACATGCTCGGTCGCAACGACGCACTGCTTGCCGCGCTATCGGGAGACAAGGGGTCGCTCATCGCTGCCTCCCCCCTACGATCTCTTGCACAAGCGTCTCCAAGGTTGCATCGGCGGCACACAGGTCGGCACGCAGGGTGCCTTCGTACATGACGCAGAACCGGTCACACACCTCGAAGAGGTCCTGCAGGCGGTGGGTGATCAGGATGACGCCCACCCCGCTGCTCGCAACGGTTCCTATGAGAGACAGCACCGTCTCTACCTCGGAGACCGCGAGCGCTGCAGTCGGCTCGTCCAGGATCAGCAATCGCGGCTCGAAGTTGACCGCGCGAGCGATAGCCACCGCCTGGCGCTGACCTCCCGAGAGGTTCCTCACCGGAAGATCCGTGTGCGGTATGCGAATGTTGAGCGAGTCCAGCAGACGTCGAGCGTCGGCGTGCATGCGCTTCTTGTCCAAGGCGATGCCACCAGCGCGTCGCGGCTCTCTGCCGAGGAAGATGTTGCCTGCGACGTCGATGTCGTCGCACAGCGCAAGGTCCTGGTACACCATCTCGATGCCCATCTCCTGCGCCTGACGCGGCGTCTCGTATCCCACGCGCACTCCGTCGACCCAGATCTCGCCGCTATCGGGCACGTAGGCTCCCGACAGCACCTTCATCAGCGTCGACTTCCCTGCGGCATTGTCGCCTACCAGCCCAACGACCTCGCCAGGAGCGACGCGGAGGGTGACTCCCCGTAACGCTTCAACCATACCGAACCGTTTGCGGATGTCCTTGAGGACAATGCGGTCCGGCTGCTTCTCGTGTTCGGTCATCTCACCCTCCGCGACGCTTAAGGTCATTTAGCTACACGCTCCACGATCTACTTGAAGATCGCGCGATAGGGCTCGACGTTGTCCTTGGTGACGATGGTGACAGGAACGTCGATGAACTTGGAGACGGTACCGCCCTCGACAAGCGTCTTGCACGCCTTCACGGCCTCGGCACCTTCAGTCTTGGGGTCCTGCTGCACCACGCCGAGCACGAAGCCGTCATCGATACCCTTGATGACTTCTGCGGTGAGGTCCCAACCGAAGAGCTTGGCGCTGGCCATCTTGTCCTGCGAGCGCGTGGCAGCGACCGCACCAACCATCGCCGGCTCGCCCGTCGTGTAGATGATCTGAGTGTCACTCTGCGCGGTGAACAGGTTCTCGGCGGCGGCCATCGCGGCTTCCTGCTTGTTCTGGCCATCGACCGTCTGCGTGATCTTGGCGCCCGAGGCCTTGGCGACCTTCACGAAGCCGTCTTTGCGCAAGTTCTGGATGTAGGAGTTCAGCGCACCGATGATGCCGATATTGGCCGGCGACACCTTGTTCTGCTTGATGTAGTCAGCGACGAACTGGCCCATCTTCTCGCCTGCTGCTGCATTGTCCACGCCCACCTGGCTGCTGACGGCGGCATCGTCGACGATTGCGTCAACCGCAACGATCTTAATGCCAGCCTTCTGCGCTTCCTGGATGGCCGGCTTGATGCCTTCGACGTCGATGGCGACCACGATGATCGCGTCGAAGCCCTGGGTCACGAAGTTTGCGACGCCCTCGCTCTGCTTCGCGGGATCGTCGTTGGCGTTGAAGATGGTGAGATCGATACCGTTGTCTGCGGCGGCCTGCTCGGCGCCTTCGTTCATCTGATTGAAGAAGATCGCCTGCTGGTTGATCTGCACCAACCCGACCTTGAGGTTCTTGGTGTCCGAGCCCGAAGCGGTGCCGCTGTCGGCCTTCTTCGTGCAGCCGATGCCGGTGAGTGCAAGCACGGCTACCAGAGCACACAGTGCTACAAGCTTCAGTCCCTTGCGTTTCGCCATAGCAGACTCCCTCTACCTCTTGGGTCGGGTAAACGTTTACCCCTTGCGTGTAATCTATTGTGAGATGGTGCGGTTCGTCAAGCAGTATCAGGAGCAAATCGCACGGCGAACCCCCGTGTAAACGTTCTCGCGAAACCCGCTCTCGCGTCGTAGACTGAAGCCACGCCGAGGAAGAAGCTGGGGGTCACAGATGGCAGCTACCATACGCGATGTTGCAGACCACGCGGGGGTATCGGTCGCGACCGCTTCACGGGTGCTGACGGGTAGTCGCAAGGTGTCACCTGAGCTGATCGTGCGGGTGAACGAGGCCGCGCGGGTTCTCGGCTACCGCCACAACGCTGTCGCTCGCGCCTTGCGACGTGGGCGCACCAACAGCGTAGGTATGGTCGTACCCGAGATCGGGAACCCGTTCTTCCCCGCTATCGTCGAGGCCGTGGAGCGGCACCTGCAGGCCACCGGTCGCGACCTCTTCTTGTGTGACGCCCAACAAGACGTCGAGGTGGAACGGCGGCGCGTGCTCGCATTGGTTGGACGGCAGGTTGATGGGCTCATCATCGTGCCGGTATCCGCGACCGCCAGTCGCGCATCACTCGAGGAGGCCACGCAGAGGACTCCTGTCGTTCAAGTCGACCGGTATGTCGACGAGTACCCCGCCGACTGGGTCGGCGTTGACGACGAGTTCGGGATAGGACTGGCCGTCGAGCATGTGGTGTCTCTCGGCGCGACCAGAATCGCGTTGGTCAGCGCTTCTCTCGACAGCTCAGCCGCCCGCCAACGTCATAGCGGCTTCGTGCGGGCCATCCGTCGGCTCGGCCTGCCCGGCGACACACCCCAGCTCCTTGGGTCCTTTCGTGCGGAGTGGGGCAGGGCCGCGGCGGCCAAGCTCTTGGAATCGCACGCTCTCCCCCACGCCGTCGTGTGCGGTAACGACGAGATCGCCGTGGGAGTGCTCGGTGAGTTCCGCCGCCGTCTCGTACGCGTGCCCGAGGACGTCCTGGTGACCGGCTTTGACGATATCCGATTCGCTGCCCTCACCGATCCACCGCTGACCACGGTGCACCAGCCGCACGAACAGCTCGCGGCCGAGTGCATCCGTCTCCTCGACGCTCGAATGGCCGACCCGGAAGCGCCGGTTCAGCGAATAGCGATCGCGCCGTCACTGGTCGTGCGTGAGTCCACCGGCGGCACGTCATGACCGACGTCATAGCGCTCACGCGCCGGCTCATCCAGCTCGACACCATCGCTGGCGGTGAGGAGCGAGCCGCTCGACTCCTCGGCGGGATTCTCGAGGAGGCTGGCGCGCAGGTGTTCTACGACGTCCTCTCCGAGGGACGTGCAACGCTGGTGGCCCACATCGGCAACACGACGAACCGTCCGCTCGTATTGAGCGGTCATCTGGATACCGTGCCGCTTGGGTCCGGCGATTGGTCGTGCGAGCCGTTTGCCGGCTGCGTGGTCGACGGCCGCATCGTCGGGCGTGGCGCAAGCGACATGAAGTCAGGGGCGGCGGCGTTGACTGTTGCCCTCGAACGCCACCTGAGCAGTGGACCGCACCCGAACGGGGCGCTCCTCATACTCTCTGCCTCAGAAGAAACCGGCTGCCAGGGCGTCAAGCATCTCGTGGAGCACATGACGCTGCCGGGCGGCGGGCCGCTACTCGTTGCCGAGCCCACAAGCAACCGCGTCTCGCATGGTCACAAGGGGGCGCTCTGGCTCCGCTTGAGCGCCACGGGCCTCGCCGCCCACGGCTCTCGTCCCGACCTGGGTCGCAACGCGATCACCCCGCTTGCGAGAGTAGCCGTAGCGCTGGCGGACGCGGGCGTGCCCGGTACGCACCCGTCTCTCGGTGCCGTGACCGTGAACGTCGGCACCTTCGCGGGAGGTGCGCAGACGAACCTCGTTCCCGACAGCGCCTCGATGACGCTCGATGTTCGCCTCGTACCAGGCGTTACTCCGGCCCAGGTGATCGGGTACGTGCAGGAACTGGCAGGAAGCAGCGTGCTGGTGCAGACCATCCTTGATCGGGCTCCTGTGTTCTCACCATCTGACGCGCCGTTCGCGCGCCTTGCCGCTCGGATAGCTGGCGGATCGCCGCACCCTCCGCTCCCCTACTTCACCGACGCAGCCGTGCTCAGCGAAGCGCTCGGCTGTAGCGAGACGGTCTTCCTCGGGCCAGGGGACGCAACGGCCGCGCACACCGCGGATGAGAGCTGCTCTGTCGAGAACATCGAACGCGCTGTGACGATGTACGAAGCGATTCTAGCTACTTCCTGAGCTCAAAGCCGGTCTGATGCAGTCTGGCTTCTCGCTATGGGGCAGCCGGCAGTCCTGCCAGTTCGCGCGCCGGCTAGAGCGTCCACGCTTCGGTCAGATGCGGGCGAAAGATCTCGAGGATCAGCCGAGCACCCCGACGGACCTCGGCCTCATCGGAGGCGCCTCCCATGGCTTCGAGGTACGCAAGCCATTGGTCGCCGACCACCCAGCTCGCGAGCACGAGGTCGTCGATGCGATCCTCAGGAATCGCCGTGGCGATGCCTGCGGCAACCCAGCCGTCGATGAGCTCACGGTAGACGGCAAGCCGTCGGTGCTGCACCTCACGGTAGCGCTCGCGCATCGCCGCGTCACGCTGCACCAGCGCCGTGAGCTCTCGCTGCAGGAACCGGAACCGCCACTGCGCGTCGAAGGTGTCGCCGAGCAGACGCAGCATCGTATTCGGAGAGGGTGGCTCGGTGCCGGCACGCGCCCAGACCTCGTCGTACGCGCTCAGCGCTCGCTCGTACGCAGCGAGGATGATCTCTTCCTTATTGCGGAAATGGTAGTAGAGGTTGCCCGGACTGATACCGGCCGCCTCGGCAAGGTGGTTGGTACTCACCGCTGCAGTTCCGCGCTCGTTGAAGAGCTCGATGGCCACGTCGACGATGCGCTCTTTGGTGTTCTTACCTGCCACTACGCGCCTCCGCTCGCTCTCTCGAATCTCAGACTAGAGTGCTTGCTCTACGTCTTGCGGTCAACCACATCGCTCAGGCGCGCTTGACTATTGGAGCGCGCCTGAGGCTCGGCTGCTGCGGACGCAGCGGGTAGCCGATGCGAAACGCCAGCACGACTTCTCCCTGACCGGCAAGCGTCTTGAGTCCTGCCGAGAAGCGGCCGGGCGCAACGCCGGCCACCTCACGGTCGCGCAGCGCGAGTGCCTGCGAGATCGGATGCATTGCGATGCCCTCGAGCGTCGCAGCAAGCTGCATACGCTGGTACACGCGTCCAGCGTGCACCCAAGCGCCGCGATCGTTCGCGTTCTCGACGACGATGAGACCGAACGCCGGCGCAGTGCCGCAATGCGTCTCGCGCGTCGCCTTGACCCACCCCTCGTCGAAAGAGCTGGGCGTCGGCGGGAAGACGCCGAGCATCAGCGTCGCAACCCCAGGCAGGTTCGCCGAGGCAACCGTGATCCCGTCCCGCTGCTCCTCGGCGTCGGACCGGCGCATCCGGTACCAGCGATGGCTGTCACGCTGCATGGCCGCGTCGTCGATGTGCTCAGCCGTCGCCTTGACCGTCAGATCGGTGAGAGCGGCTCGATCGTTGGGCTCAGTGAGCCACATAACCCGGACTTTGTTGTCAGCAAGCGCCGAGAGTTCGGCAAGCGCGTCCGGGGACACGGGGCGCTCGACATCGTAGGGCGCACGGTTGGTCCGTCTGCGAGGGATGGCTGCCGCCAAGCGTGCATTCACTCCCGTCGCGTCGCCGCCGAAACGCAGCCGGGCGAAGTGCTCAGCCGGCGCGCCGGGGACCTGCTCGATGGTCACTGGCGTCTCTGCTTGCGCCGCAGCGATCGAGACATTCTCAAGGGCGCAGCCGAGCGACACATGCAGTTCGCGCAGCCTCGGATCGGCTTTGCCCATGGTGCGCTTGGTGTCGCCGATCAGATCGATCGAATCGCTCGAGACCCGGAACCGCCACGGCTGGGTGTTGTGCGAGTTCGCAGCCAGCGTCCCTGCCAGAACCAGCCGATCGGTGCCTCGAGCGCCGTCCCAAGCTGCAGCGGGGTCCTCCGGTTGCGTCGCGGAGTCCCACAGCTCCAGACTGCCTGCTCCCCCAACAACGGTCGCCGTCGCCAGTGCCGCCCCACCAACCACGAACTGTCGCCTCGTCAACATTGCAACCTCCTCAGTATCTCCGCTGTACGAGCGGACCGCCAGCTATTAGAGTCGTTACTCTACTTCCTGCGAGTAGAGTAATTACTCTATCGAGGTGAGTCAAGAAGTCAACGCACCGATGCACCGCAGATGCATCTCGTCGTGCGCCGCTAGCCGGAGTCCCCCTCTGGGTAAAACTAATGACAGTTCTGTCAAACGCGTGCTGCTCACGCCGTGGCCGAGCTGGACCATGGAAGCGGCTCGCAGGATACGCTGTGGAGGTGTGTACATGAAGAAGAGGGTATCGGTTGCGCTTGTCGCGACAACCGCAATCGTGCTGCTGGCGGCATTCGCTACGAATGCGTTTGCTTTCCAGGGTCTGACTTCCCCATGCAACGGCGCTGGGTGTCACGGTGGCGTGAATGTCCCGGTCGTGGCCACGTTGACATCGAATGTGGGCGGCAACGCCACGTACAGCTTGAGCGCGCCGACCGCAACGGCCATGGCTGTGTTCAACGGTGCGACGAAGGTCGGTACTACCATCAGCGGTACCACTGGATCATTCACGGTCCCGGTCGGCAGCACCTACACGATCTTCGCCGTGCGCGGCCCGACGACAGCCGACGGCCTTGGCACCACGTCCGTCTCTCCTGGCGCACCGCCTACCACGTTCCTGGTCACGTCGAGCGCCGGCGCTAACGGCACGATCACGCCGCTGGGAGCTCAGACCGTGGCCTCCGGCGCGAGCATCACGTTCACTATCACTCCCGCCATGGGTTACAGCGTGGCCAGCGTGCTCGTAGACGGCGTCTCGGCCGGGGCAGTCACGACGTATACGTTCACGAACGTGACCGCCGCTCACACGATCGCGGCGACCTTCGCGGTGACCGGCACGCTGACGCCTTCGACTACGACGCTGTCGCAGTCGGCCACAACCATCTCTTGGGGTTCGACCGTCAGGCTGTTCGGAACGGCCACTCCGAGCGTCACGGGCAACAGCGTGACGGTTCAGTATCGGCGCGCAGCGAGTGACCCGTGGGTGAACCTGACCACCGCGCTTGTCGACTCGTCCGGGGCGTACACCCGAACCATCTCCCAGATGGCCATGGGCACGTGGTACTTCCGCGTAACCTACTCAGGCTCGCCAACCGTTGCCGCATCGAACTCCGGCACTGCGGTGGTTGTGGTCCGACGGGGGTCCTCTACGACCCTGGGCACCTCGGCCTCCACCATCCGCTGGGGAGCTCCGGTCAAGTTGTACGGTGCCGTCTACCCGAGGGCCTCTGGACAGCGAGTGACGGTCCAGTACCGCAGGAGCACAGCGAACGCCTGGAGGAGCCTCGCCTCGGCGACTATCGACTCGACCGGCCGATACCAGCGCGGAATCACAAGAATGGCGAAGGGCAACTGGTACTTCCGGGTTGTGTATGCCGGCTCGTCGACGTACGCGGGCTCAATTTCACCGACTCGGAAGGTTGTAGTCAGGTAGCGAATCACGCATCAGCAGCGAAATACGCAGGAGCCGAGAACCGCGGTGGCATGTTGCACCGCGGTTCTCTTGCGCTGCTGCCGCTAGCCTTGGGTCTGGGCCCCCACGACTTGCGCAAGCTCAGTCAGCGCCTCTGTCGTGCCTCATCGGACGGTTCGGGTGCCCAAGGCGCGGGCCGGGCGACGTGAAAACCCTGTGCGTAGTCGACTCCCATGCGGCCGACGATGTCGAGCAGGCCGGCGCTCTCAACGTACTCGGCCACTGTGGGGATGCCCAGACCGCGGCACATCTCGATGATGGCGCGCACGAAGTACGCATCGGACTCCGTCGTGCCGAGGTTCGTGATCAGGCTGCCGTCGATCTTCAAGAAGTCCAGCGGGAGTTGCTTCAGGTAGTAGAACGACGACATCCCGGTGCCGAAGTCGTCAAGCGAGAACCTGCACCCGAGTCCTCGCAGTTCCTCCATGAACTTCCGGGCCTTGTGAATGTCTCTGATTGCCGCCGTCTCCGTGATCTCGAACACGAGGTTGGACGGGGAAGCTCCCGTGCTGGCGAACTCCGCCCGCACGATGGCCGGCAGGTCGTGATCACAGAACGCGAGGCCCGACAGATTGATGCAGAACGTGGTCTCGCGGCCAGCTGCCGTCTCTTCGGCAAGCATCGCGATCGCCTTGCGCACGACCCAACGGTCGACATCACGAATCACGCCAAGATGCTCAGCAAGCGGAATGAAGTCGTCAGGGTAGATGAGACTCCCGTCCTCGGCCACCATTCTCACGAGCAACTCGCAGGGCCCGGCCGAGCCGTCCTCGATGCGCACCGTCGGCTGCGCGTGGAGTACGAGACCGCCCTCCTGTACGGCGCGCAAGACCTGCTGGGCGCCTTGGATTCTGGAGGCCATGAGGCCCTGGAGATCGCCTTCGTCAGAGTAGATCGAGAGACTGTTGCGTCCGCTGTCCTTTGCCGCATACATCGCCAAGTCGGCTCTGGCGAGGATCTCGTCGACGCGTTCTCCTTGCGCTGGATAGGTGACCACACCCATGCTCGCGCTCGCGCGGAGATGGTGCGTATTGATCTCGAACACGCGCGCTGCCAATGCTGTCAGCAGTCGCTGTGCGACTGCCGCGGACTCTGCGGCATCAGCATGTGGCAGAAGGACACCGAACTCGTCGCCCCCAAGCCGCGCGACGATGCCGTACGAGCGAGTCTCGTTGAGAAGAAGTTCGCCGAGTTGAGTCAGCAGCTCGTCACCAACCCGGTGGCCGAGACTGTCGTTGATCTCCTTGAAGTGGTCGAGGTCGAGCCACAGAACCGAGCCACTTCCTCCGAGCCGGGTCGTCTCAGCGAGATCGCGCTCCATGGCCTCTTCGAAGTACTGGCGGTTGAACAGGCCCGTCAGTGCGTCGTGTGTCGCCAGGAACGTCGACTCCTCGAGTCGTTCCAGGGTGCTATTGACGCTGCGCGCGACGATCGCAATCTCATCGTTTCCAACAACTGACACGCGGCCTCCGGGTTTGGCTGCGCTTCCAACCCTCTTGACGTCAGCGCCCAGAGAGCGAAGAGGTCTCAGGACACTCATGTCTATGGCGACCCCGAGTGCGCCGAGAAGACCGGCGAAAAGGACCATGATGGCCATTCCGGAGTTCGATGCTCCTCTTTCGCCGAGTTGCATGGCGGTTCGAGGCACGGTCACCTGCAGCAAAAGGGCTGGCCGACCATCGATGCCCGAGAAGAGGGTGAAGCCGTCCACCGTACGGGAGTCCTGAGGAGTGACCACGACGCTCTCGCCTCTGAGCAAACGTTCTCTCGCGAGGTCGGCGACCGTGTCAACGCCAACGGAGCCAACAGGGCGGACTTTCAGCGGAGCGAGAGTCAGCTTGCTGATGTCTTGGAGCCGGGGCTGGGTGACGAAGAAGCCTGTCAGAAACGTGCCCGCGATGGGTGACTTCATGTCGCTCGTCACGATTGGCCGAGCCGCAATCGCGACCGGGCCCCCGGAGACGTTCACGATGCCTGCAATCGTGTCCGTCGGGTGCGTCTGATGCAGGATTGTCGGGTTTGAACGCAGGTACAGACTAAGCCCTGAAGGAAGCGGCGCCGGCTTCGCGGTTCTTGGGTCGAGCGCTTTGGAGTAGACGATTCGACCGTCCGAGTCGGTGAACACCATGAAGTCCACCCTCAGGGTCTGGAGCGCACTATCCGCGAGGTTGTCGTCAATGTAGGCCTGATCGTGATCCTTCACGAACAGGTATGTATCATCCCATGGCGCCCAGTCGCCGGCGACCGACTCAAGCGACTCAACCCGGCTTTTGAGTGCTGCCGTGGCGCGCGCGAGACTGCTCGTGACTTCAGCGCGCTCGGTGTCACCGGCGGCTTTGCGCGCAAGGAATCCGTTCACCCCGTACCCGATGGAACCCAGGACGAGCACCACGATGCCTACGAGCAGAATCGTCTTCGTGCGAATCTTCACGCGGTTCCCTCCGGAGACAACCCTTTCGTAGTGTTATCGGCATCGCGAAGGTGTCCTTGATGCCGACCGCGTGCGCTCAAGCTCGAGCTTCGCAGGCTCCTCTACCCCTCGAGCGCCGCTGCTTGCCGCTAGCCCTGCGTCTGGGCCTCCACGACGCTTCCGCCGCAATACTTCTCGCGCAGCTTGGGCTTCTCGATCTTGCCGGTCGGATTGCGCGGAATGTCAGCGAAGATGATCTTGCGAGGGCGCTTGTACCGCGGCAAGGCCGAGCAGAACCCGAGAATCTCGTCTTCAGTGCATATGCGGCCCGGTTTGAGCTCAATGATGGCCGCGGCGACTTCCCCGACACGCCGGTCCGGTAGTCCGATGACGGCGACGTCCTTGATCGCGTCGAACTGGTGAAGGAAGTCCTCGATCTGCACCGGGTAGATGTTCTCGCCGCCGGTGATGATCACGTCCTTCTTACGGTCGACCAGGTAGATGAAGCCGTCAGCGTCCATGCGCGCCATGTCGCCCGTGAGGAGCCATCCATCCCTCATCACGGCGGCGGTGGCCTGCGGGTCGTTGTAGTAGCCCTTCATGACCCCTGGCCCCTTGACGGCCAGCTCGCCGACTTCTCCCTGCACGACCAAGTCGCCCGATTCGTCGACGATCTCGGCCTCCCACCTAAAGCCTGGCTTTCCGATCGCGCCCACCTTGTGGATGTTCTCGACGCCGAGGTGCACGCAACCCGGGCCGCTCGACTCGCTCAGGCCGTAGTTGGTGTCGTAGAGATGATTCGGGAAGTGTGTCTTCCAGCGTTCGATAAGGCTCGGCGGAACGGGCTGCGCGCCGATGTGCATGAGCCGCCATTGGCTCAGTTCGTAATCGTCGAGCTTCACATCGCCACTGTCTATCGCGTCGAGGATGTCCTGCGCCCACGGGACAAGAAGCCAGACGATAGTGGCTCCCTCCTTGGAGATCGCCTCGAGGATCCACTCCGGCTTGACTCCGCGCAGCAGGACCGCCTTGCTTCCGGCGAGGAGGCTGCCGAACCAGTGCATCTTCGCACCGGTGTGGTAGAGCGGTGGAATGCACAGGAAGGTGTCCTCGCGCGTCTGCCCGTGGTGGCTCTGTTCCGTGGCGCACGCGGCGACGAGCGCATGATGCGTGTGCAGAATCGCCTTGGGAAAGCCGGTAGTCCCTGACGAGAAGTACAGTGCCCCGTCGTCTTCGTCAGAGATCTCGACCTTCGGGGCCTCGGCCGAGAAGGCTGCGGCGAGGCGGTGATAGCTCTCTGCGAACGTCGGGCACTCGGCGCCAACGAAGAACCGCGGTTCCACGTGCGGAATGCGGTCGATGATCGTCTCGACGCGGCCGATGAACTCGGGTCCGAATACCAGCGCATCGGACTCCGAGAGGCGCAGGCAGTAGTCAATCTCATCGGCGGTGTAGCGGTAGTTCATCGGAACCGCGATGGCGCCTGTCTTGAGCACACCGAAGTAGATCGGCAGCCACTCGAGGCAGTTCATGAGGAGGATAGCGACCTTATCGCCCCTGCCGATACCCCGGCTCATCAGCAGGTTGGCGAACCGGTTCGCCGCGTCGTCGAACTGGCGCCACGTAATCTCGCGCCGGGAGTGCTTGGTCGGGTTGGGTTCGATGAGCTCGTATTCGCGCCAGGTGACTTCGCGCTTGTCTTCGATCTCAGGACTGACCTCGACCAGACATACCTCTTGTCCGTAGAGCCTCGCGTTGCGTGCAAGTATCTCGGTGATCGGCATGTGCTCAGTTCCTTCTAGTCGTCTGTGACTGGGGCATTGATTTCGTAGGCAGCTCTCGTCGGTATGTCTCAGGATATGACAAGAGGCCCCGTCGTGTTGCCGAGGCCTCGTAACGGCGAGCTGAGCGCGCAATCCGCGGAGCCGACTTTCAACAGTCTCTGGAGTAGTAAGCCGTTTCGAACGGCGCTCACAACGTCAGACCTCTGGGTAGATAAACTCCAAGAAGTTGGACATCGGCGCAGCCTTGGAGGCGACAGCGATGCTCTGGACCATCATCGTCATTCTGCTCGTGCTTTGGCTCTTGGGCTTCATCGGAAACATCGGCGGTGGACTGATCCACCTGCTCTTGGTGATCGCGCTAATCGTATTCATCTACAACATGGTCACGGGCCGTCGGGGCGCGTAGTCGATTGGCCGGACCGAATGGTAATCCCGAACGTGGAAGGGAGCACGACCATGGGCGACCACAAGGGTGAGGACATGGAGGGGCGGCTGAAGGAAGCCGCCGGCGACATCACCGGAGACGAGGAGCTGAAGCGCGAGGGCAAGCTTGATAAGGCCAGCGCTGCAACGAAGAAGGCGATCGACAGCGTCGCCGACAAGGCCAAGGACATCATTGACTCCAAGAAGTAGGAGGCGGTCATGGCGGGGTACTTTGAGATCAAGACCCGACCGGACGGGCAGTTCATGTTCAATCTCAAGGCGGGTGCCGAGGTCATTCTCACGAGCGAAGCGTATATGACCAAGACCACCTGCATGCATGGCATCGAGTCGGTAAAGAAGAACGCAGCTGATGACAGCCGCTATCGACGCACCACCACGCCCGATGGGAGATTCCGGTTCGCACTGGCTGCAGCCAACGGCGAAACGATCGGTGGTAGCGGCTACTTTGAAACCGAAGCTGCGCTCGAGGCTGGCATCGAGACTGTGAAGAAGCAGGCTCCGGATGCAGAGGTCGAGGACTGAGCGCGGCACCGGTACGCGCGCGGCTCGAATGCTCGGTGCGGATGGCACATGGATACCCGGCGGGGAGCGCGTCCGGGTTGGCTCGGAAGCAGACGAACGTGACGCCTATGCGAGACTCGCGGCCTAGCGACATCGCGACAACGTCCTGAGTGCGGATTGCAGTCGCAGAGCCCGCGTCAGGTCTCATCGGCATCCGCAGGGACGGTCTCACCCAGCTGCTCATCATTCTCATGGCCTGCGTGCTCTTCGTGTAGGGCTTTGAATCGGGCTTTGAGTTCCTTCAACGTCGCATCATCCATGTTCTCGAGGTCAACGAAGCCTGTCTCGGCGCCTTTGGTTGCCCGGAGAAGCTCATCTAGCTTCAACTGAAGCGCCTTCTGATCCCTGTTCTGGGCGTTCTGAATCACGAAGACCATCAAGAAAGTGATGATCGTGGTGCCCGTGTTGATGACGAGCTGCCAGTTCTGCGAATAGCCGAAAATCGGACCTGACGCTGCCCAGAGAACAACGGCGCCTGTGGCTATGACGAAAGCGTACGGTGAACCCACCGCCGCAGATACCCTCTTGGCAGCCTTGGCGAAGAACTCGCTCATACGAATCTCCAATCGAAAGGCCTCGGCGACTTCGCCGAGGCCTCTTCTCCCCACCGAATGTGTCTAGCGCTGGTCCGTCAGATCCACGGTGCAGTACATGCACTTCGATGCCGCCTCCGGGATGCTCTGCTTGCACGCCGGGCAATCGCGCATGGGAGTGGGCTCCTTCAGCATGCCCAGCCTCGTCATGACGGAGTTCATCGGCTTGACGACGACGAAGTAGATGACCAAGGCGATGATGAGGAACTGAACCAGCACGGTCAGGAACGCGCCGTACTTGAATGGCCCCAAGGCGAGAGCATCAAAGTTCGGCGAGCCGAAGATCGCGGCGATGGGTGACATGATCAGGTTCGCCACAAACGAATTGACCAGCGCACCGAACGCCACGCCGATGACGATGCCGACGGCGAGATCGACCACGTTGCCCTTCAGCACGAAGTCACGAAACCCCTTGATCATCTGATGCCTCCCTGCGACAGATACCCAGACGGATGCTCTACTGCTGTGTTCATACCCCTCGAAGTGCAGAAAGGCCCCTTCGAGCTCCTGGAAAAGGAGTCCTCTGGGGCCTTAAAGTACGAATGGTGGGCGATGGTGGACGGGTTTGTAACCAGCTGCGAGCGGCCTGACTAACGTGTTGCGCATGAGCGGCGCTCCTGCGCTGACATCAGAATAGTGCTCGCGGCGTCCGCTCGATGCGCTTGTTAGGCACGGCGAATTCAGATACTAAGTGCAACACCCCTACCCCGGGTGGGCGAGGCAATCTGGGACACTCCAGGTTCCTCCACTCCGCCAAGAACAGGGGAACCATGCATGAAGTATCGCCAGATCACCTCTAG